>Ga0316209_1000131_pt1 | contig 150229 bp, 174 predicted proteins | sample 6monopyrite_MG_FD_204945 | JGI IMG/M metagenome (GOLD analysis project Ga0316209, IMG submission 204945) | Microbial mat bacterial communities from mineral coupon in-situ incubated in ocean water Damariscotta River, Maine, United States -... | ecosystem: Environmental > Aquatic > Marine >... | reverse complement strand
TTCTAACAGACATAGCTATGCCAAAGATGAATGGTATAGAGATGTCACAAAAGATTAAACAGTTAAATGTATCAACTCCAATTATTATAACCACTGCTTTTAGTGATGCTGAATATATACTTAAAGCGATCTCTATAGGTATTAATAACTATCTACTTAAACCAGTAAGTTTAAAAAAACTTTTTGAAACATTAGAAAAAATATCGTCTGAAATCGTACTACAAAAAAAACTTAAACGTAGTGAACAGATTTTAGATCAATATAAAGATGTAGTAGATACTAATTCTATAGTTTCAAAAGCGACTAAGAGTGGAATTATTACGTATGTAAATCAACAGTTTTGTGATATATCCGGATATACTGAAGATGAATTACTTGGGAAAAAGCATAACATTGTACGCCACGAAGATGTACCAGATTTATTTTTTAAACAGATGTGGGATACAATTCTTTCAAAAAAAAGATGGCGCGGTGTTATTAAAAATAGGGCTAAAGATGGCTCTATATATTATGTTGATTCAACTATAACACCTATCCTAGATGAGAATAATGATATTATTGAATTTATATCAATTAGGCAAGATATAACCAAGCGTGAACTTCAACGCCAAAGATTAGAGAACAAACTTCAATTAAGCGCTAAAACATTAGATGAAAAAATAAGTTTTATCGAAGAGTTTGAAAAAGCTTTAACAAAAGGCAATACACTCTTTTGTAGGATAAATATTCATGGAATAATAACCATGTCTAGTGATGCTATAAACACCCTATTTGGTTTTGATTTAACAGGAACAGAATATAGAAATTTGATCACTAAAAAAAGTATTCAAAAAATGTTTTTTGGTAATGTACAAAATGATGAACCATGGCAAGCGATGATTGAACATACTGACAAAAATGGCAATGACCTCTTCTTGCAAAGCTCTTTTACACCTATCATGGGAGTTGAAAAAGATATTTTAGAGATATTCTGCTTCTATGTAGATTTAACCGAGAGTGTGAATTTAAATAAAGAGATAATAGCTACTCAACGAGAAGTTATATCTACAATGGGAGCAATTGGTGAAACTAGGTCACGTGAGACAGGTGAGCATGTAAAAAGAGTTGCTGAGTACTCTAAACTTTTAGCTATTAAATACGGACTAACTATTGAAGAGGCAGAAGAGTTAAAAATGGCTTCTCCAATGCACGACATAGGAAAAGTTGGAATTCCTGATTCAATTTTAAATAAACCTGGTAAATTAACAGAAGATGAATTTGTTATCATGAAAACTCATGCTGAACTTGGACATGAGATGCTTCGCCACTCTAACCAACAACTTTTACTTTCAGCCTCAATTGTAGCAAATGAACATCATGAAAAATGGGATGGCAGTGGTTATCCTAGAGGATTGAGTGGTGAAAATATTCATATTTATGGTCGCATTACTGCTATTGCAGATGTATTTGATGCGCTCGGGCATAACCGCATATATAAAAAAGCATGGCCATTAGAGGATATCTTAGAACTATTAAATAGTGAAAAAGAGAAACATTTTGATCCAAATTTAGTCAATATTTTTATGGAAAATCTTGAGCAATTTTTAGAGATAAAAAATAGTTTCGATGACTAAACAATCAGTTTTAATAATTGAGGATTCTAAACTTATTAATAATAGTCTTAAACGCTCGCTAGAGAGTAGAGACTTTAATGTAACTCAGGTGTTTAATATTGCACAAGCTAAAGATATTTTATCAAAGCAGGAGTTCACGTATGCACTTTTAGATCTAATATTACCAGATGGAAATGGTGAAGATCTTTTACCTCTTTTACAGATTTATGAAAATATTAGAGTAATTGTTATGACCTCTGATCGTGATAAAGATAGAAGAGAACATCTTTTTAGTTACGGAATAGTGATTGACTACATAATTAAAGAGCGCCATTTTCACGATATGGAACTAGAAATTGTTCAGTTAATTCAAAGAATATCTACAAATTTTTCATTAACAATTTTAGTAGTAGATGACTCAAGTTTTATGAGAAATCATTTAAGAATTTTATTGTCAAAACGTGGCTTTCAAGTAGTAGATGCAATTAACGGCAAAGATGCTCTAGAAAAGATGAGAAAATTTAAAATTGATGCGGCGATGGTTGACCTAGAAATGCCTGTAATGGACGGCAATAGTCTTGTGAGTGCTATTAGACGAGATAAAATAAATCTACTAATGCCAATTATGGTTTTATCAGGTACAACAGAACCTGAAAAAATAGCTCGTGTTATAAAAAATGGAGCAAATGACTTTTTAAAAAAGCCATATGTTACCGAGGAACTACTACTTAAAATTGACAAAATGATGCAAGATCTTAAAAATCAGAGGCAATTGAGAGAACAAGAGGTTCGTTTTGGACTTTATAACAAAGCAATAGATGAAGCAGCTATTTTTTTCAAGCTAGACCACAACTTAAAGATTACCTACTCAAATAAAGCATTATGCGATATTTTAGCTAACTGCATCTCCATTAAAAATAAATCAAACTTTACTGATTATATAGATGAAACAAGTTTAAATAGTCTCAAAGAGTTAAATAAAGCTATAAGTGATTTCAAATCTTATCAAGATATATTTTCTCTTAAAAGTGAGCATTTTAAAAATGTAAAAATTCGTTTAACATTTACTCCTCTATTTGATTCTGATAAAAAAGTATACGAAATTATAGTTATAGGTTTTGATGTTTCACTTTTATATAAAAAAGAAGAAATCTTACAAGAACGTGTAGAGATAGAGACAAAACGAAATTGGAATCAAAATAGAATGCTTATACAACAATCTAAAATGGCATCAATGGGAGAGATGATAGGACATATTGGGCATCAATGGAGACAACCACTAAATTCACTCGGTTTAATGTTCCAGAAATTAGATAGATCACATAAAAAAAAGATGCTCAATGATGAATTAATGGAACAATCTACACAAAAAGCGATACGTATCATAGATCAGATGTCAAAAACTATAAATGATTTTAGAGACTTTTTTAAAGCAGATAAGCAGTGGCAAAATGCCAAACTATCTGTGGTAACAGAACAAGCTTGCAATATTATTGAACCAGCGCTGCAAGAAAATAGAATTAAACTTACTGTAAATGAAAATAGTGACCTAACTGTACCATGTTTTAAAAATGAACTGTCTCAAGTAATTATGAATATCTTAGCAAATTCTATGGATGCAATTGTTCTAAAAAAAATGAAAGATGGTGAAATTATCATCACTTTTGGGCATAATGAAAAGAGTGCTTATATTATAATTGATGACAATGCAGGTGGAATACCAGAAGATATAATTGAAAAAATATTTAAACCATATTTTACTACAAAAGAAGAAGATAATGGTACAGGAATTGGTCTATATATGTCAAAAGAGATTATTGAAGGACATATGAATGGAAAACTTGAAGTTGTTAATACTCCATCTGGAGCATCATTTAAAATATTCCTTCCCCTAAAACAAGAAAATGAAATAAAGAGTCTATAAATGAATAAAGAGCCAATAATTTTATATGTAGAAGATGAAAAAGATATTCGTCATGAGATGAGTGAAATACTCTCACTTGACTTTAAAAATGTAATAATTGCAGAAAATGGTCAAGATGGACTAAAAATGTACAAAGAACACAATCCTGATCTAGTTATTACAGATGTTCAAATGCCATATATGAATGGAATTGATATGAGTAAATCTATATTAGAGATTAATAAAGATGCGAAAATTATTGTAATGACCGCTTTTAATGAAAACGGATATATGACAAAAGCTAAAGAAGTTGGTATAAAAAACTACATTAATAAACCAGTAAATATAAATGAACTTTTTGATAGCATACATATGCTTTTAGAACTAAAGTAGTATAACCTTAGCATTTTCAATTGCTATTTTACCATCTAACTCATATTCAAAAAGTTGTTCACCAAAACGTCTATAGGCCTCTTCATAATTTGGATTATTAGAACACCAGTTTAAAAGTTCATCATCTATTTTATCTAAGGGTGTTCCAAAACGCTCGACAAATCTATCTATACTATCAATTATTTTAGCGTCACCTGAAGCTAAAAGTGCATTTGTACCATCACTCTCACCTACTCTTTGAGGTAAGACAAATAACTCTTTGCCCTGTTCTATTGCCCAGCGTGCGCTATGCATTGAACCACTTGAGATATCAGCTTGAGCAATTACAACACTATCACTAAGAGCTGTTACTAATCTATTTCGCTCAATAAAGCTGTACTTATTTGAGCGTGATCCTTTTGGATACTCACTTATAGCAAGTGCATCTTTATATATCTGCTCTATCATCTCTTTATTTGTTTTTGGATAAATTACATCTAGTGAAGTTGGCATTACAGCAATTGTACTTTTTATTGCAGCACGATGAGCAGCAGCATCAACACCTAAAGCCCCACCACTAACAACTACAACTCCAGCGCGCGCTAGTTTTGAAGATAGCTCATGAACTAACATTCTTGTATAATTTAACATTTTACGCGCACCAACAATTGCAACTTTTGGTTTCTCTAAAAGTGAGAGATTTCCACTAAAAAAAAGCTGTTTTGGCGGAGTTTTTATCTTTCTTAGTTCACTTGGAATCTCATTAAAGGTGTGCATCTAAATTTGATTTAAATATATAAGTTCAATATCTTTACTGAGTTCATCTTTTAATGTTTCAATTGCTTTTAGTGTCTCTTTACGTGGGTGTCCTATCGCAATTGCTAAACCAGTAACCTTTGCTATTTTAATAGCCTCTCTAATCTGCCCTTTGACATACTCTACACTATTTTTATGATCTAAAAAAACATCCCTGCCAATATAGCGTATACCTCTTTCTTTACACAAACGTGGAGCTTGAGTTTTACTAGTTGTTCTGCTATCTACAAAAGTTAATCCATATTTGTCTAAAGAGTCATAAAGATGAGCCATTGCTCTATAATCTGACGTAAAAAGACTTCCTGTATGATTATTCAAAAACATTAAACGTGGAAAATCTTTTTTAAGTTTTGCTATAGTTGTCTCAATTCTTTGCGCTGAGTCAGTAACATGTAAAGTATCTGGTTCAGCATGAGAATAAGAGAGAGCTTCAAGTGGTAGGTGAACCATATAAAACTCTTCATTTTCTGCCATTTTTGGTGTATTTGGATGAATAGCATTTGCAGGTAAAAACGACATTGTAATTGGAAGTCCAAGTGCCTTAATACTTTGTACTTGTGAAGAAAATGATATATCGTCTAAGATTATTGCGATACGTGGTTTACCTGAGGTAGATTTTTTATCTTTTATAACTTTAGACTTAGGTGGTGAAACTTCTCGTTCATGCTCCTGTGAAGCTCTTAAATCATCTATTTCTGAAATACCAAGATCATAACCAGCTAACTCTTTTTGACTACTTTCAAGTAAATCTTGAAGTTTTTTGAGCTTACTTATCTCTATATCTTTTTTTTCTAGTTTTTTACTTGCATGTTGAGAACCAAGTTCAAAACTCAATACTCCAATGGAGAGTGAAATACCAATAGCCAAAACTGCAACTATAACTATTGCAAAAATTCTCTTTTTAGAAAGATGAAAAGATTTTTTAACACTTTTTTTAGCTCTTTTTGGCATTAATGTTTTGTACTTTTACCTAAAACAATTTCAACTTCTAAAAGATCAATATCTCTATTTTTCTCAGTTGTAATATGTATATCTTCAACTTCAGTATATTTTTTAATTACCTCAATTAAATCTTTACGTAAATCATCCATAAATGGAAAACTGTTCTCAGCGCGCTCATGAGCGAGCATAATTTTCAAACGGTCTTTTGCAGATTCTGCACTAGCTTTCTTCTTTCCAAAAAATTTCTCAATTAGACTCATTTAAAAAGTCCTTTAAACATTGCGGCAAAACCTTTTTTTACCTTTAAATCCATATAGTCAACATCTTCGCCCATTATTCTTTTTGTAATTCTACGATACGCCTCACCAGAGAGTGCTTTATCGTTTCTTATAATTGGTTCACCAGTATTTGTCGAACTCACAACTCCCTCATCATCAGGAACTGCGCCAATTAATGGCAAAGCTAAAATTCCAAGCACATCATCAATACTAAGCATATCACCACGCTCTACCATATCTGGTTTAATGCGATTTACAATTACATGCTTTTGAACCTCTTCACCTCTTTTTGCTTTTTCACTTTTTGCATCAATTATACCAATAACACGATCAGCATCACGTACAGCAGATACATCCGGAGTTGAGACAATTAAAGCACGATCTGAAAATGCAATAGAGTGTTCAAAACCACTCTCTATTCCAGCAGGAGAATCAATTAAAATATAATCAAAATCATTACGTAACGCTTCAATTAGTACTCTAACTTTTTCTCTTTCTAAAATATCTTTGTCATTAGTTTGTGAAGCCGGTAAGAAAAATAAACTTTTACTCTTTTTGTCGTTAATAAGTGCCTGAGAAAGGTTACATTTACCCTCCATTACATCTACAACATCATAAACAATACGATTTTCAAGACCTAAAATCATATCCAAGTTACGCAAACCAATGTCAAAGTCAACCGCTACAACACGATTCCCCTCATTAGCTAAACCTACAGCAATATTTGCTGTTGTTGTTGATTTTCCTACACCGCCTTTACCAGACGTAACTGTAATAACTGTACCCATTTGTCCTCTTTATAATTAAAAAAGTTTAGTATTATATTTTATAAGCAATTAAAGTGCCATAAGTTTTGCCACTTAAGTAGCAAAAGCTTTTTATAATTCACTTTATAATTGCAGTGTAATTAAAATATCAAAAGGAGTTCAAAATGTTAGTGACAAGATATAACCCAAATAGAGGCGTAGGAGAGTTAAAAAGAGGTTTCGATTTTCTAAATTCTATTCTTGATGATTTTACTAATGAACAGGTCAATAATAGTCTACAGACCCCTTTTAAACCAGCTGTTAATACAAGAGATGGAGAGTATGCTTACCATATTGAAGCAGATTTACCAGGTATGAAAAAAGAGGATATTAAAATTGAGTTAAAAGATGACACTTTAGTCATAAGTGGTGAGAGGAATCTAAAAGATGAAGTTAAAGAAGATGATTACTACAAAATAGAGAGTAGTTTTGGATCATTTTCTAGTTCTTTTACTTTACCTGAAAATATAGATTCTGAGAATATCCACGCAGAATCCAAAGATGGTGTCTTAGAGATTACAATACCAAAACTAGAAAAAGAAAAAATTGATACAGTTAAAAAAATCAACATTAACTAAAAGGAGCATGTTATGAAAGATAATAATGTTAAAGTATTATCAATATTACTATCACTTCTTTTAGTAATAGTAATAATTCAGAGTTATTTTATTTATAACATAAAAAGTGGTTTATCAGCGAATGCAGATAGTAGTGCTGAAAAAACTGTTATACAAAGTAGTGACTTTTTTAACCAATTCAATGCACACAGTGCTGACCCATTTAAACAGATGCAAAAGATGCAAGAAGAGATGCAAAAAAGTTTTGGTAACTTTAACTCCATTTTTGCAAATGATCCGTTCTTTAAAGATGCCTTTGATCAGATGTCAATTACGCCACTTTCTGATTTTAAAGAAGACAAAAATGCTTATATTGTGAAATTAAATATTCCAGGAGCTAGTGAGCAAAACTTAAAAATTACCAATGATGGTAATTTATTAAAAGTATTGGCTAGTGCTAATACAGAAATAGATAAAAATGGGACAAGCTACATTCACAAAGAGCGTTTTAGTCAAAGATTTGAAAGAAGTTTTGTACTACCAAATGATGCTGATATTAATACAATAAAAAGTGTTTATAAAAATGGCGTACTTAAAATCACTGTTCAAAAAAGGAAATAAAGAAAAGTTTATGTAGTATTTTACTTATGGAAAAACAAGTTACAAATATATCTCAGCAACTAGTACTACAACAGATTAACAAATCTTCTTTGGTTGTACAAAATAAAAAAGATTTGTACTTTACCAAAGGAGATAACCCTCTTTCATTTATAGACACTGAAAAATATTTTTATTTTATAATGAGTGGCAAGATAAAAGTGTTCCAAATAGATTTTGAATCATCCAAAGAGTTAACACTATATATGCTCTCTTATGGTGATATGTTTGATGTTGTCTCTTTGCTCGATAGTCAAACAAATCAATACACATCAGAAGTTTTAGAAGATACACATCTTGTTCAGGTCCCCCTAGAAGATGTAAAAGCAATGATTTTAGCCGATAGCCAATTTAGACAATATTTTTATTCATATTTGGCAAAACAGTTAAATTCATTAGAAAATCTAGCTGTAAGCCTCTCATTTTATGACGTTTACCATAGAGTCTTGAAACTTTTCGCAAAATTTACAGAAATTGTAAATGGTAAAACAAAACTTAAAATAATAGATAATATAACACATGATGACATCGCTTCAATGGTTGGAAGTGTTAGAAAAGTAGTCAACAGAAGCTTACAACGGCTAAAAAAAGATGGGATTATAGAGATACAAAGAAAGAAGATTCATATCAAAAATTTTCAAAAACTTCTTGATAAACTAACATTATCTTAAAACGTGTCTTTTGACACGTTTTAATTTTTTAATTTTTATCTAAATCAACAATTTTATTTTTAGCAATCCATGGCATCATTTCACGAAGACCATTTCCTGTTTGCTCTATTAATGATGCTGCTGCGTTATTGCGCTCAGCGTTCATTCTTGGATATCCAGTTTGCCCCTCAGCAATAAAATCTTTTGCAAAACGTCCATCTTGAATCTCTTTTAAAATCTCTTTCATTGCAGCTTTTGAGCTTTCATTAACAACACGTTTTCCAGAAACATAATCACCATACTCAGCAGTATTAGAGATTGAATAACGCATATCAGCAATTCCACCCTCAAACATCAAATCAACAATTAATTTTAGTTCGTGCAGACACTCAAAATATGCAAGTTCAGGAGCATAACCAGCTTCTGTTAATGTCTCAAAACCAGCTTGAACTAGTGCAGTAGCACCACCACAAAGAACAGCTTGCTCACCAAAAAGGTCAGTTTCAGTTTCATCTTTAAAAGTTGTCTCAATAATTGCAGTACGTCCACCACCAATTGCGCAAGCGTAAGAAAGTGCTAACTCTTTAGTTGTTCCACTAGGATTTGCACCAACTGCAATTAAATCAGGAATACCACCACCACGAACAAACTCAGAACGTACAGTATGCCCTGGTGCTTTTGGAGCAATCATTGTTACATTTATGTCAGCTGCTGGTTTAATACGTCCATAATGAATATTAAAACCATGACCAAAAGCAATAGTCGCACCACTTTTTAAGTTAGGTGCAATTTCATTTTCATAAATTTCTGCTTGATTTTCATCTGGAAGTAAAATCATAACAACATCAGCAGTTGCTGTAGCTTCTGCTACTGTCATTACAGAGAAGTTTTTAGCTTCAGCTTTGCTCCAACTACCTCCACCTTTACGAAGACCAATAACTACTTCTACACCACTATCACGAAGATTTTCTGCGTGAGCATGACCTTGCGAACCAAAACCAATCATTGCAACTTTTTTGCTTTTGATAATATCTTGGTTACAATCTTTGTCATAATATACGTTTAATGCCACGATAACGTCCTTGTGCTCTAAAATTTTTGCAATTGTAGCTAAAAATATATTTATCTTATTTGAATTACAGAATTTATGTAGTAGAATACCATCAATTGATGTTTGAAGGCGTGCTCTATATGAAAGAAATATTAAAAAGACAAATCAAGCAACTTCCGCCGTTGCCTGAATCTATTGCGCAAATTGAATCTGTTTATCACAACCCTGAGAGTACTTTTAGAGATATGACAAAAATTTTAGAGCGTGACCCGATGCTTACAGCTAGTTTACTAAAAGCTGCTAACTCACCTCTTTATGGTTTTAGTCGTGAAATAAACAATGTTGGTCAAGCAGTCTCTCTTTTTGGAATGGGTACAGTTAGAGGTTTTGCACTTGCTACAATAGTCAAAGAGAGCTTTACTCTAAACCTATCACCTTATGGAATCACACCAGATATTTTTGCTCAACTCTCAGAGATGCAAAATGCCTTAGTATCCGCATGGTACAAAAAAACTAAACCAGCTCTAGTAAATTCACTCTCACCCGCTGCTTTTTTAGTAGAACTTGGAAAAGTTTTAATAAGTAGATGTGTAGAAGAAGAAAAATGTTCAAAAGAGTTTAATGAAAAACTAAAGTCTGATGGAGTTGATAAAGCAGAAGAGGAGTACTGTGGTACAAAAACAGCTACAGTATCAGCAACTATTTTTGATCATTGGAAATTTGAACCTGAGCTTATTAAAATAATAGAAAATAGTGACGATCCATCAAAAGCACCTGATGATACAAAAGCTCTTGCAGCTTCACTTAAGGCTGTTCGTTTAGCAATAGATCTAAATGCTCAAATAACACCAGAATCAACTGAAGCCGCTTTAGCTGTGATTGATGAGTTTGAACTTGACAAACCATCTTTTGAAGCAGCACTTAGCACACTAGCGCCTTCTGAAGAATAATGATTGAACTCCTTTGGCGTCTACTTGACGCTGGGATCGCCTCTAATGCTACTTTAAAAGCTTCTGAAAAAACTTTTATCTCAAAACTTCAAGATTTAAAAATTTTAAAAAATGAGAACAATCTTTTAATATTTAATAGTAGATATATAGTCGGTTACTTAGAATTTAGCCAATCAGGTTCTGCATATATTCGCGCACTACACTCAAAAACAGATGAATTATTTATTGATAAAGATGATTTAGCAGATGCAAAAAATGGTGATCTTGTAATTGTTAGACGTATAATCTCACCAAGAGCTTCGGCAAGTGGGGCAGTTACATTAGTGGTACAAAGCGCATCTCGTAAAATTTTAGTACTAGTTAAAGACAATCAACTACTTGACATCTTAACATCAGCACCTCTTACAACCAATATTAATAGTTCAAAATACAAAGATGAAACAATCTTAGAACTGAATTTTGATGCTACAGAAGTTATAAATGTTATTGGACATTTGAGTGATGCAAGAGTTGATGAAGTAATTTCACTAGCACGCCATAATAGACCAGATGAATTCGATGAAAAGGTTATCTCATCTCTACCTACTACTATGCCAGATGAGCCTCATAGAGTTGATTTAACTGAACTAAACTTCTCTACAATAGATCCAGCAACCGCAAAAGATTATGATGATGCAATATATTTTGATACAACATCAAAAACTCTATATGTAGCAATAGCAGATGTAAGTGCATTTGTTACCGAGGATTCACCTCTTGACATTGAGGCACAAAGAAGAGGTTTTAGTATCTACTTTGCTCATAGAGCAGTTCCAATGTTGCCATATAAACTTAGTGAAGAGTTATGTTCCTTACAACCTCATGTTGAGAGGTTTGCTTTTGTGTGTGAAATGAAAATGGATGGTACATCTGTAAAAAGTTCTAAATTTTATGAAGCAAAAATAAAGAGTGCAAACCGTTTTACATATGATGAGATTGATAATCATCTTGAAAATCCAAAAACAATAGATAAAAAGTTTTCATACATTATTAAACTATACGACTTAACAAAAAAAATACGTAACGAACGTCTAAAAGAGGGTCTTGATTTTCAAACAACAGAGACTCGTCAACATTTAGATGAAAATCTACTACTAGAATACACAACACTAGAGTACTCAACTGCCTCACACGCATTAATTGAAGAGTGTATGCTTTTATGTAATGTTCAAGCTGCGATAATGATGAAAGGTAAGGGTCTTTTTAGAGTCCATGATGAACCATCTTTACAGAAACTATCAGGACTTTATGAGCAGCTTGGAACTCTTGGAATCCCTATTAAACATCAAGATAATATAAGAAATATGTTCAAAGAGATACAAAAAGTATCCAATCAAACATTAATGAAAGAGCAGATTGACGCAATATTAATTAAATCACAGATGCAAGCTAGATACTATGCTGATTCTAGTGAGCATTTTGGCTTAGGATTTAAAACTTATACACATTTTACTTCACCAATTAGAAGATATAGTGACCTCTTAGTTCATAGACTCATAAAGAAACGTTTAGCCAAAGATGAAAAAGGATATAAAGAGCTTATGAAAAATATGGCATCTTTAAGCCTTGATATAAGCGAAAAAGAGCGAGAGTGCGATAAAGTCCAATATGATTTTACAGCGCGTGTATATGCAAGGTGGGCAAAAAAACATATCAATACGACACTAAAAGCTAATATAAGTTCATTAAGACCAAAAACCGTAGCACAATCGCTTAAACCAATTACTGGACTGCGTATATTATTAAGTAGTACACACAGCTCACTGTTTGATGAATTGAGTGTAAAAATTATAGATGCTAATCTACTTAGTACTATTGTTACTGGTTCTGGCGTAGAAAACTAAATTAAAAAGGAAAATTAACATGAAGAAAAAAATAGAAATAACAAACGCAAACCTTGCATTTGACACTGGTAAAGTAGCATTTAAAGATAGTGAGGGAAATATTGTTGAAGAAGATAGCCTTAAAGATAAAACACTAGAGTTTGCAAAAAAAGCATTTATGCTAACTCCACTAGGAATGACTTATATTGCTGGAAAGAAAATTGGAGAGAAAACTGGTATTATAGATAAAGCAATAAATGAGAATGAGCTAAATAAAGTAGAAGATATTAGTTTTGAGCAAGTTGTTGAACTAATATCTGAGGGAAAAGATAAATTTGATGAGCTAGAGATGACATTTAATGCTTCACAAGCTAATGGAATCGGTATGACAACAATAGCACAAGCAATCTCAGACAAAGATATAAGTATTCAAATGGGTAAAAAAGGCGATGTAGATTTTCAGATAAAAGTTACATATAAAAAATAGATTAACTAAAATTCTCTTCTATATATTTCTCAATTTTTAAAGAGGCTTTCGTAGCCTCTTCATAATAGACCTCATTAAACATTCCATCGTGAATGTAGGCTGAACTCTCTAAATTATTTAAAACTTTTTTAGCATCTGAATAGAGTAAAATATTCTCAATTGCCACAACATTACCCATAGTTCCAATAACAACTATAATGCTATTTTCATTATCTGCATCATCAAAAGCCAAAGCCATATCTTCATATTTAGGTGCAGCTCCACCAAAAAAGACGATGTAAGGCTTTACAAACTTAGATGCACACTTAGGACAGACATCGTCATTTGGTTTAAACTTCTTATAACCAATCTCCCAAATATAGCCACATGATTTACAATCCATCTTTGTAAGTTCACCATGAACATGTAGTACATCACTGCAACCAGCTCTCTCAAAAAGATTGTCTACATTTTGAGTAATGATTATAGTATCACTAGGATATTTTTCCTGTACACGAGAGACCATTTTATGCGCTTCATTTGGCTTTACTGTGCCAAGTTGAACACGTCTTTGGTTGTAAAACTTATGCACTAATTCAAAATTTGTTTGCCATGTTTGCTCAGAACATACATCTTCAATTTTATGTTTTTCCCACAAACCATCAGCTTCTCTGAATGTACTAATTCCAGATTCAGCACTAATGCCTGCGCCACTAAAAAATATAATTTTTGCTTTGCTCATTGTGATTCCCAATAATTATAAATTTCTTTATCATACGGTAAAAGAAAAGAGCCTCTTAGCTCATCTCCATATATCTTAACTTCAAAACTTCCATCTAAAAGCTTTTTTGCAAGTAGCCAGCAAACAAACGCATCAAGATAATCATCTGAATGTTTCATTTTATCTTTTAAAAAAGTAGTGACCAAAATTATACTTTTTGTAAAATTTAATTCAACTAATTTATCAACTATAATTTGACGTCTTTTTGTGATTGCATCTAAGTTTTCATCTCTGCCTTTATATTGCCATGAGTTAAGAAAAAGTTCATCATTTATCTCATTCTTTAGTAGAATCCATAAACTAAGTGCGGGATGAATTTCTGTTAGTTGTTTAGCACCATTAAAGTTAATCTCATTTTCACTCATTATAAGTTTCCACTCTAAGTTACAAACATAATCATAATTCATTACAGGATAAGCGAAAATATATTGTGAGATTGTCCAGTGAGGACAAGTAGAAAATCCAAGTGTCGAGATACCTTTTGGAATCTCCAAATGTTTTGCTGTTTTACTACGAAGATAAAAAAAACTCTCGATTTTACGGATACTAAAACTCTCATCTGCACCACTAAGAGGGGCGTCCCAAGCGATAAAAACATTCTCATCAACACTATCTAAATACTCTTTTAAATCTTTAACACTAAAAGATTTAAAACACTCACCATTAAAAACAATGCTCTTTTTAGATGGTGCTGGATCTATTCCTAAAATTGTCAATTATTTAATATAAGTACAACAATAATCAGCTATAGCTTTAACATTTACTCTAAATTTTGAGTTAGCTGGCACTTCAAAACTCTCACCACCTTTAATTACAATTGATTCAGTCGCATCTGGTAATGTTACATCTAACTCACCATTTAAAATATCCATAATTTCAGCATCAGCTGTACTAAATTCATACTCACCAATCTGCATAACACCTAAAGTTTTAACACTACCATCATCAAAACCAACACTATAACTTACCACTTTTCCATCAAAATAGATGTTCGCCCCTTTTGTTACTTCTACGTTTTTAAAACTACTCAAGATTATCCTTTTTATTTAATAGACTTCTTGCAAAACTATAGTTATACTACCACAAAAAGTCAAGACAACTTTATCAAAATCATAATTCACCATTAATCTTGTAGCCTTATTACTGCTACCGCATTTTTTGAGTAACTTTCATCATTAATTTATAAACTATCGTAGTAAACATTCATATTTTGCACTTCTGTAGAATCTTTCAATATAGAGATTATCTTATATTTTAGGGACATTGTAAAATCAATTTTATTGTTTTTATTTTTAATATCATTAAATAGAAAAATATATATAATATTACAATCAAAAAAAGGTTAAGAGTACATATTATATAAAAAAATTATACTTTTTTCAAAAAAAATGATATTATGGAATAAATTTTGCTAATCTTTAACAAGTTCACATTAAAAATTTCATAAGAAGAAAAAATTATGCAAAAAGCTACTCTTAGACAGATTATGTCAGTGCGTATGGATATAATATCCTTTTTACATTCTAAACAGATATCTTCGTTTGTTTTTCGTCCTACAAATCGTATGAAAAACTATCCACATCTTCAAAACAGTTCTAATGAGCAAACTGTATTAGAATTTAATAATGAACATAAACCTCTTGGATCGCATGGTCAAATGGCACTATTCTCATTTTTTAATCGCCTTGGAATTAGATGTTATATGAATACAATTCCAATTATCTTAAAAGGTGGCTTAAATAATAAAGAAAAAGCTCTACAGATTATAAAAAGATATAAAAAATTTTTCAAGTCCGATAATAAAGAGAGTACTAACTTAGAGTATAAAACAATCAAAATGCATCCATCTGGGAAGATTGAAGTAGATGGTAACTATAGTGACAAATATGAAGATATGACGCTAAATGCTTTAACTCATATTTTTAATTATGGTAACACACAAGAAGTTAATGATTTAATTGATATATTTGAGCAAGATATAAACAAACAAATTGCATAAGTTATTATATGTTATTATGAGTTTTTAGATTACTCAAACTTATATAAAATATATTAATTAGGTGTTACACTTCTACTCATAAAAAGTGATAAATTAAAAAAAATAGTCTCTAAGCTTAGAGAAAACTTTCTTTAATAATAAATTAAAATTCATAAGACTATCATACTTCTAGCGCAAAAGTTTTTGGGCACTTAAAAGCATAAAAGGTAGCATATGTGTTGTTTCACTCTCTTGAAAGCAGTTTTTAAAGATGGTAGTCAAAAAAGCAGTAGACGTAATTCTTATGAAAGAAAAAGAACCCTTGAACAGTTAAAGGTATGCTGTCCGTACGCTATTTTGGATATTCCTGAAGAGGCTAAAATGAGTGATATTAAACAAGCAAGAAATAGAAAACTAAAAATACATCACCCAGATAAATTAAATTATGCAAGTAATAGAGTTAAAAAAAATAGTGAAGAACTAAGTAAAATGATAAACAGAGCCTATGAAGAGTTAACAGAAAAAAGATTACGAGCTTAAATGAACTATTTAGTCATACTTTTCCTTACAATCTCTATAGCTTCAGCTGAAGGTTTTTTACAAAACATGACTGATAAATACTTTGAGCAAGGAAAATATGAAAATAAAAAGATTAAACAACCAACTTCTCCTACAAAACCTAAGGTAACTACACCTAAAATCAAGCTTCCAAAATCTCCAGATGTAGTACAACTAGAGAAAAAAGAGAGTTCATCATCTTCAGCTACATCTTTACAAAATTTTACAGATCGACTATTTTCACAGGGTAAATACAAAAAAGATGATAAAGAAGAGTTAGATAAGCACGACAATAACACTACTAAATTTCAAAACTTTGTAGACAAACTTTTAAAACAAAATAGTTATAAAGAGAAATAACTGCCACTTCTAATAGTTTTTTTACTTCTACTTACAAATCTTTTTGCAAAGAATAGTTGTAATCATATATTTTCAACTAGTTCTCAAATCTTAATAGTAATATCAAAAGATTATAACAGCGCAACTGCATTACTGCAACGCATAGAAAAACATAATAGTAGTTGGATAAAAGTTGGCTCATCCATAAAAGTATTTTTAGGTCGTAATGGAATGGCTCCAGCAGATGGGTTATGTAAAATAAATCATACAGATTCTACTATAAAGACAGAAGGAGATGGCAAAGCACCTTCAGGAATTTTTAATATAACAAGCCTATTTGGAAATAAAAAAGAGACAAATTTTAAAATGCCATATTTTCAAGTAAATAAAAATATTCACTGCATCGATGATATAAACTCAAAACTTTATAATAAAATAGTACCAAAACAAGATGGATACACATCATATGAGACAATGTTAAGAGATGATGGACTATACAATTTAGGTGCGGTAATTGAATACAATAGTAATCCAATAATCAAAAAAAGAGGATCATGTATATTTTTGCATATAAGTGCAAATAGAGCAACTGCAGGATGTACCTCTATGGATGAATCAAAATTGAGAGAAGTTTTCAACTCCTTAGATGAAAAGAAGAAACCTCTTCTTATACAGCTTCCTCAAGCCATCTATAATGGTTTATCTTTGGGTTCACTAATTAAATAACCCTGAGAATAATCTATTCCTATCTCTTTTACAATCTTTAGTACCTCATCATTATGAACAAATTCAGCAATACTTTTAGCACCAATTTTATGCGCAAATAAATGAATTGCTTCAATTATATGTCGACTCTGCATAGAAGTTTCAAGATTTTTTATGAACTGTCCATCAATTTTAATATAATCTACTGGCATCTGAAGCAGGCGTGAAAAATTTGAATTTTGCGCACCAAAATCATCTACTGCAATTTTAAAACCATCCTCTTTTAGACATGCCAATTGTGCATAAACAGTCTGGGCTGTACTCTCTTCAACATCCTCTAATATCTCTAAAGTAACACGTTTAGCAGCTATCGCATACTTTTCACATTTATGTTTTAAAAAGTTCTGTAGATATCCCTCTTTTAAATCTTCTTGTGTAATATTAATAGAAAATTCTTCTTTTCTATTAGAAAACATTATAAAACTTTTATCTATCATTGTTTTAGTTAGATTTGTCATAAGACCTGTCAGCTGTACTGCTTCATTAAAATACCATGGAGTTATCACTTTTCCATCTTCTAATATACGCACTAAACACTCATATTTATAAATTTTTCCTGTTTTATTATCTATAATTGCTTGAAAATATGGAACAATATTTCCATTAGTAAGCGCATCATGAATTTTATTCATCCAGTAAATATTTTTTTCTTGATTTAAAATATAACTATCATTTTTTGAGAAATAATGATACCTATTTGAACCAAGACTTCTCGCCTCATTCATGGCTATTCGAGAATTTCTCAACATAACATCTTTTTCACAAATGCAAATTCCTATTGAAAAAGTAACTTTTATCTCAATATCATCATGCGCTATTGGGTAAATATCAAAAAAACTTTTGATTGCCTGTGCAATATCTTCAGCTTGTTCATTATATGCACCTTCAATTAAAAAAACAAATTCACCAGAATCTATACGATAAAGATAGACATTATCTGCCAAAATATTATTTAAAAGTTTTGCAACTTCTCTTATAACAGAATCTGAAAACTTCATTCCAAAAGTTTCACCAATTGTTTCAAAATTATCAATAGAGAGCATCATTGCAGAATGTATACTATCTTGTTCAAGTTTTTCTAATAATACATTTTTATTTGAAAGTCCACTTATGCTATCTGTTAGAGCAAGCTCTTCATAAGCTTGAAGTTGTTTTTTTAATTGGAGGTTTTCTATTTTCAGACTATCATAGTCTTTCATATAAAATTACCTCATAAAATGAAAAAATAGAAAAAATGCAATTACTACTAAATTCAATGGGCTTAGCATCATTTCAAGATAACGCTTAAAGATTTGTTTCCAATCCATAAACTTACTCTTTAACTTTTTTATAAACGCCTTTTGCAGCTCCTGCCATCAAAACTAGTGGTGTTTCACTTAATGTAACTCCAGTGGCTGTAACTTTACCTGCTAAACCAGCTAATTCCATAATAAGAGAGTTAAATTTGCCCTCTCCACCAAAACCATCGACTACGCTTTTCGCTTTTATTGAACCTTTTGCTCGTGAAGCTTGAAGTTGTTCAGAAAGTGTATTTAGTGCATGTACGATTGTATCAACTGCTGAATCAAACTGCTCCTCAGATATACTAGTTTTATCAAGGCGGGCAATTTTAGCCTCTTTGTAAGCTCTTTCTGCTGCGTCTGCTTTTATTTTTAGTTCATCAAGTGCATCTTTATCAATTGGCATCAAAGACACCTCCAAATTAAATATTTATTATGATTATATACTAAGTTTAAAGTACTATATCTAATATTTTTTCATATTCTGCAGGCAATTCAAACTGCTTACTCTGCATGAAATTTTCCAGTGCAATATTCATCCATTCTCTATTTGTAGAGAGTTTAGTGATTTCAAATTGAAGTTTATCATCTTTTTTAGTAAGTTCATAGTGTCCAACATGAAATTTAACCCAATCCTTTTCACCCTTTAAAAGAGCCTCTACTTGGATTGATTTCTCTTTTGAATCAAGTGTAAAGCGTATCATACATTATACTTTATATTTAACTTTTACACTCAATGATAATGCGCCTTTTTTACCCATATCAACATTTACATTTTTTCCAGCGAGCTCTTTTGCTACTTTTTCCATACTAAAACCATTCACTTGACTTGCTTGAAAAATCATATCTAATTCATCAAATTTATCTTTTCCATCATTAATTAAATCTATAACTTGTTCAAAACTAATATTTTCAACTTTATTGAGTTCATTTTCATTCATTGCTCTATCCATAATGTCCATACCGCGATCAATCATAGATTTACCAACTTTATAAGAGAGTCCCATAGGTGTTAACATAATTGCTTTTTTTGCAAAACTAAGAGTTTTTTCTTTAAGTCCATCTTTAGTAATTACATTACCAGCATCATCTTTAAATTCTATCTTTCCTGAATCAAAATCCAAACTCGCATTTGATACTTCTTTCTCTTCCATTTCATCCCCTTTAATTTTTACTGAACCAATTATAGTTAATTAACTATTTAAATTTTCTTATAACTGCATCTTTAAATGCAACACCTCTTTGCATAAAATTTTTGAAACTTCCATAACTAGCTGATGCTGGAGAAAAAAGCACATTTTTCTTAGAATATTTCAAAGCTTCATCAAAATTATCTGTATGGAAAAGTTCAATATCGCTACCCTTTAGTAACTCATTTAAAACTTTTCCAGATTGAAACATTGTAATTACGAGCTTTACATTAGAACTAATCAAACTTTTTGCTAACTCTCTATAGTCAATACCTCTATCATCGCCACCCATTATAAGTGTATACACATTTGGAATCTGCACAAGAGCAAATTGAGTTGATTCTACAGCCGTTGAGATACTATCATTATAATAGCTAAACCCTTTAAAGTTACCAACTAGTTCTAAACGGTGCGGTAACCCTTTAAAATTTTCAACTACATTTCCTACATGTATCTGATCTATATTTAAAATATCTGCCACACACTTAACTGCTTGAACACTCAACTTATGTACATGAATTGGAATATGCCATTTTTTATCTATAACTTCTTTGGTTATCTCTACAGTTTTTGATTTTGGATTAAATGAGTTCTCTCTATTATAAAACAACCAATCATCTTCATTTTGATGTCTAAATATCTGCTTTTTTGCTTCATAATATTTCTCAATTGAACCATAATAATCCAGATGCTCTTGATAAAGATTCAACAAAACTGCAATATGTGGACTAAAATGTACATTATCTAATTGATGTGAAGAGAGTTCATAAACAATAAATGTTTCGGTTGAAATATCATTTAAACAGTCAAAAAATGGTACTCCAATATTGCCAACAAGATGACTCTCTCTACTAGACTCTAGTAACATTTCATGTATAAGTGTAGCTGTTGTACTCTTTCCCTTTGTTCCAGTAATACCAATAATCTGTTTTGAAAAAAAACGAAGTGCCAGCTCTGTTTGTGAGGTAATTGGATAATCACCATCACTGATTCCACACTTATGAAGTGAGATACCAGGTGACTTTAAAATTAGTTCATATGATGAGAGTGCCGTAATAGGAATGTCGCTCTCAATAAACTCCACATCTTCTGGTAAATCTTTTACTTTTTTTGAATCTGCAATAGCAATTTTTGCATCTGGTAAATTTTTGCGTAAAAAATTATATGTAGAGCGTCCCTCTTGACCAAAACCCCAAATTAAAAAAGATTTATTTGTTTTTAGGAATTTTAGTAAGTCTTGCAATTCGTTCTTTCAATATAATTTCAAATTTTTTAGGAAGTGCATGAGGAGTTAAAAAGTCTTTTAATAAAGCTGGGTTAACAACAATCTCTTTTTTATCACTGTACCACTTAAGTAGTGCAGGCAGAGAGTTTTTACGTTTTGCTATAATTAGTCCAACCGCTGTGTTAACCTCATCATAACTACCAACACACTCTAATGGTTTTACAAGCTCAGGTGTAACAAGTTGTTCAAAAGTTCCAAGTAATTCATCATCATCTAACAAATCAGCATGAAAAATGCTCGCTAAATCATCTTCATTTAAAAATGGTGCAATCATAATATATGTAAAAAGACATTTTGAACATTTATTACACCAAATATTATTTTTACTACCAACATTACAACTTCTAAAATCTTTAAAGTATCTATGTATACGCGCGAACATTGCACCAATTTGAAGCTCGTGAAGAGGACGTAAGAGGCTAAAATACTCTATTCCCTCAACTAAAAACCTAGAGCCATAAAATCTAAAGTCAGCTTCAAATTCAAAAGATTTAGAGTATTGATGATTAATCTCTAACTCATTAAAAACTACATTAGCCTCATTAGCGCTATTCTCATTAGAAAGCACAACATAACGCAAGTTAGATATTGTTGCTGTAAATATAGATATAAATGCAACAATTGAAGAAAATGGTATATGACCATTTAAAAATCCACCTGCATTTAACTCTAAAATCTGTCTATCTAGCTTACGTCTTATAACAATTGGTTTTCCTGAAATTGTAGAACTTTGCATAACAGAAATAGCAGCCTTAGTCGGATTTATTGACATTCCAACAATTTCACCTGCTACATCATCTATGCAAGATTCTAAAATATCCAGAGTAACAGAGCTATCTTTTCCTCCACCAACTGGTACTAATGAGCCTTTAGTATTCTCCATCTTAATTGGGATATAGCTCTTTTTAGCTGATATTGAGTTAATTGTGAAAAGCTCTTCTTGTGTAGTTTCTATCTGATTTACAAATAAAAACTCACCTAAGCCTTTAAAAAATAATTTACTAAACCATGCACACTGTACATCTTCAATGAAACCTGCTTCTATCTCTATTATAGGAGTACATGTAATCTTATAGTAACTAATAAGCTCAGCAATACCTATATGAAAAACCAAGTTTTGAAATTTTTCATCAAGTGCATTAAATTCAAAATGCTCACTCTTTTCAAAAGTTAATGTATGTATAAAATTTAAATCACTCTTGCCAAGAATGCTATATCTGTATAGTAAAACAAGATCACCATCAACTTCACTAATCTCATAGCTTTTATAGATAAATTTACTATACTCTTTGCGTAACTCATCAAAACGTTGTTGCGACACTGTATAATTCCTGAAGAAAGTTTATTCTAAAATAATTTCAATATAATACCTAATCTTTTACAACAATCAAAAGTACTATTAGTTTAGGAAATGCATTAATCAAGGAAAAAGTTGGCACAACAAAGTGATGTCTTAGCAATTAAGTATCGTCCTAAACGTTTTGAAGACCTAATTGGTCAAGATACAATATCTCAAACACTCTCTCTAGCACTCTCTAGTAAAAGACTTTCGCACGCCTACCTCTTTTCTGGACTAAGAGGAAGTGGTAAAACCTCGACTGCTAGAATTTTTGCTAAAGCCTTAACTTGTGAACATGGTCCAACTAGTACACCGTGCGACAAATGTGAACAGTGTATTATGGCAAATGAAAATAGACATATTGACATTATTGAAATGGATGCAGCGAGTAGTCGCAAAATTGATGACATTCGTGACTTAATAGAACATACAAAATATAAACCAGCGGCCGCAAGATTTAAAATTTTTATTATTGATGAAGTACATATGCTTACAAAAGAGGCTTTTAATGCACTTTTAAAGACTCTTGAAGAGCCACCACCTTTTGTAAAGTTTATCTTAGCTACTACTGATCCCCTTAAATTACCAGCTACAATTCTAAGTCGCACACAACACTTTAGATTTAAAAGAATCCCACAAAATTCAATTGTAAACCATTTAGCACATATTTTAAATTTAGAACAAATTGGTTTTGAGCAAGAGGCTTTAGAGATTTTAGCGCGTAGTGGGTCTGGTTCACTTAGAGATACCTTAACTCTTCTAGATCAAGCAATAATCTACTCAAAGCAGTATGTTGATGTTCAAACTGTTACACAGATGTTAGGACTTATAGATCCAGCTTTTATTGATTCTATCTTTGATGCTCTTTTTGCAAAGGATAGAATAAAAGTTACTCAAATGGTTCAAGAACTCCAAGAGTATGATGGTGAAATGGTTGTTGATGAACTGATTGCTTATTTAAAAGGGAAGCTTTTTTCCCATGACATTAAATTTCCAACCATGATACAAGAGCGTTTTTTGCATATTTTAAGTGATTCTAAATCTCTTTTTTATATTAATGCAGATTCTGGTTTTGTTCTTCTTTTACTATTTTCAAAAATGATGGAAGCGCTAAAACTAAAAGAGATTGACGAGGTTATTGCAGAACTTGAAGATAGTTCGCATGAACCACAAACAATCAAAATAATGCAACCTGTTACAGCATCTCTACAGTCAACAGAACCTAAAAAATCTATACAGATAATAGAAGATATTCAACCAAAACAAGAAGAGATTACTAAAGAAATTATATTAGCAATAAAAGATGAAAAGTTTGAAAAATTAATAATTCGTCTAATAGATAGAAATGTAGAGTTAGGTGAATGTTTTAAAGAGTCTGTTGAGCTAATAAGTTTTGAGGAAAATAAACTCACATGGCAAAGTTGTGCTGATGAAAGTTGTAAAAAAGTTCTAAGAAATGGTTACTCAGTTATTAAATTTATGGTTCAAGAGATTTGGGGTATGGATGTTAAAATATCTAATACACCTTGTGATGAAGTAAAAAAAAAGCCTGAAATAGTACCCATAGAAGAGAGTCCAAAAGAGGAAGAAGTCAAACCCATAGTTGCAGAACCTGACATTGTAGACTTAGCAGAAGAAGATGAACAAAGTGCTAGCAGCTGTGTATCAAACTGTAGTACTATACCAGTGCAAATTGATGCAAAAGCTATGCTTGAAGAGCCTATGGTACAACGTGCCAAAGAGCTATTTAATGCCAAACGAATAGTTGTACAATCGAAAGTTTAATATTGAAAACGAATAAAATTTTTTTAATTATTGTCATCCATATATTCTTAATAGCTGTAAATTGGTTAGTAGCTTTATATATATATGACTTATTGAAAAATGATGCAAAGCAGATTAATGAAATGGGGCAGATACGTGGAGGAATACAATTAATTTCAAAAGAGTACCTAATTGCAAATGTATCACAAGATAATGTCAAACTAGTTGATAATCTTCTTAATACAATAACAATTCATAAAAATATAGTATTTAATAATAAAGAGCCACAATCGATATTAATCGCTTTACAAATAGAATGGAAACAATTTAAGTCGCTACTAAATTGTGAAACAGTAGCTTGTAATAATCAAATACTTCAAATTAGTGATAGATTATGGAATAGTGCTAATAAATTAACACTGCTACTACAACAAAGCAGTGAAGAGAAACTAAACTTTTTTAATTACATATTTATACTACTACTTTTAGATATTTTACTTATTGTAATTGCTATATATCTTATCTACTCACTAATAAATCCTGCAATAGACAAAGAAAGAAGAGAGCTAAAAAAATATCTTAATGTAATTGATAAAAACATTATCACCTCTAGTACAGATTTAAATGGAATTATCACAAATGCATCAAAAGCATTTTGTAAAATATCTGGATATACACAAGAGGAGTTAATTGGTAAAAATCATAATATCATAAGACATCCAGATATGCCAAAAAAGACATTTGAAAAACTTTGGAAGAGAATAAAGACAAATAGAACATGGAATGGTGAGATTAAAAATTTAAAAAAAGATGGTACTTACTATTGGGTAGATGCTTCAATATCGACAAAACAAAATGATAATGGTGATGTAATCGGTTATACCGCCATTAGACAAGATATTACAGATAAAAAAAGAATAGAAGAGCTGTCCGTAAAAGATCCAATGACAAACCTTTATAATCGCCGTAAATTTAATGAGGTGTTAGAGACAGAACTATATAGAATCCAAAGACATAATAAAGATATAAAAGCAGATGAAATTAATCTTTACCTATTTTCGATTGATGTAGATTTTTTTAAACAATATAACGATGCTTATGGACATGATAAAGGTGATGAAACATTAATAACTATTGCAAATGTTTTACAAGAGCATACAAAAAGGCACTCTGATTGGACCTTTAGATTAGGTGGAGAAGAGTTTGGATTTTTAATGTCTTCAACAGATGATGCAAAAAAAGCAGTAGAGTATGCTAATAAAATAAGAGTAGCAATAGAAGATCTTAAAATCTTAAACGCTAAGAGTACTGTCTCACAATATGTAACAATTTCAGTAGGAATATCTATAGCAAACAACTCTTGTAAATATGACAAAGATCTACTTTACAAACGCTCAGACATTGCTCTATACCAAGCAAAAAATAGTGGTAGAAATAGTTGTGAACTATTTGTATAAAACTACATATCCGATATCAATTGCCAATGCCCTTTTTACAGCCATACTTTTTAGTCTATTTATCTACTTAGAGTACTTTAACCTAAATTTACAATGGGTACAGTGGGTAAATCTTTTCGGTGCTTTTATAGCACTTTTTAGAATTTTAAATGCTAAACGTAAAGAGATTATATTTACCGGTTTTTTCATAGGTATACTTTGGTTTTATTGGATTGTATTTAGTTTTAGATTCTATGATATAAGTTATCTTATCCCAGTAGGAGTATTAGGCTTTGCTCTTTCTTATTCTCTTTTTTTTACTGTTATATCATTTTTTGAAAACCCTTTTTACAGAGCGACTATCCTTTTACTACTTAGCTATATCGAACCATTCGGATTTAACTGGTTTAAAGTAGAACTCCTATTTATTAATACTCCATTACCAGCAGATACCATGACACTTGGAATAACTTTACTAATATTAGGTATATCTATCAAAGTTTCTAAAAAAACTTTACCACTACTACTTACTCTTTTTTTGTTACCACAACATACTCAAGCAGACCCTCCAAAAGATTTAAACATTAAATTAATCTCAACAAAAATCTCACAACACCACAAATGGCAACCAGCTCACCTACAAGAGCAGATAGACAACAATCTATTAAATATTAAACTAGCAAAAAAAGATGGGTTTAATTTAGTTGTACTACCAGAGAGTGTTTTCCCACTATATTTAAATAAAGAGCCAGATTTACTAAACGAACTAAAGAGCTTAAGCTACTCTATTTCAATAATAGCTGGTGGTCTATTTGTTGAAAATTCACTTATCTACAATGCAACATATTTTTTTAGCGATGGTACAATGCAAATTGCTAAAAAGATGGTTCTTGTTCCATTTGGAGAGTATACACCACTTCCAAAATTCTTAAGAGATTGGATAAATGACAGTTTTTTCAATGGCGCACAAGATTATGAAAAGGCGAATAAACCAACTGATTTTATTATTAAAGGTCATAAATTACGAAATGCTATCTGCTATGAGGCAACATCAAAGGAGCTATTTGTAGATAATCCAAAAATAATGATTGCAACTAGTAACAATGCTTGGTTCACGCCATCAATTGAGCCAACACTACAAAAACTTCTTATGCGCTATTATGCAAGATTAAATTCAACAATAATTTATCATAGTGCAAATAGTGATGGGAGCTCTATTATTAGATGAAATTTTTAGAGACGCTAAGAGCAGAAGATGGAGCTATAAGATATTTAGAGTACCATAAAAATAGAATGAAGCATTCATGTGGTAAAGATATAGAGTTAAATTTAAATCCTCCACAGATAGGAGTTTGGCGTGTTAGAGTACTATATTCACAAACTATAGAATCTATTGAATATTTACCATACAAACAACCATCTATAAAGTCACTTCAAATGCTTCGAGCAGATAATTTAAACTACAATCATAAATTTGCTAACCGTGAAGATCTTAACAACCTTTTCAAACAGAGAAAAAATGCAGACGATGTATTAATTATAAAAAACTCTCTAATCACAGATACAACAATAGCAAATATCGCTTTTTATGATGGAAAAAATTGGTTAACACCATCTTTACCACTACTTAATGGAACAACAAGAGCGCGCTTACTTGATGAAAAGTTTTTAATTAAAGCATCTATAAAAGAAAATGAAGTAAAAAATTTTAAAAAATTTGCCCTAATGAACACTTTAATAGGTTTTTTAGAAATACAAAATGGTATAATACGTCCATGTTAGCAGATATGATGAAAGACAGAACATTTACAAAATATATGGAAAACCACATTAGTGAGCTTGTGGGATATTTACTTAGTAAAGAGCAAAACTTTGGTCTTGTATGTAAATTAGAGAATGTTGAGTTCAACCCTCCACTTCCAGACCATATTAAAGAGACTCTAAATCAGATTACTCTATTTTTTCTAGCTGGTTATACTTTTGAGTCAACTAGATTAGATGCAGGATTTATATCTTTTGAAGCTGGGTTTGGCTCTGAAAACTTTGGAAGCATTGTAACTTTGCCCGTTTTGGCTGTAATGCAACTTATAGTAGAAGAGACCCCAATTTTTGTAAATGTAGCTCCACCACGTCCAAAAGAGTCTAATGGTAGTATAGATATGTCAATGGCCGCATTAATGGCAAATCCAAAAAATAGAGATCTCCTAAAAAAATAATTTCACTATTTAACCTATGTTTTAAAAAGAAACATCAACAATAAAGTTATTTTTTAATAAACTTCTCCCTAAAAGTACTGGATACCTCATCCCTCTACGATTAGTCAGAGAAAACTCTGCTACATATGGACAGTTATTAATAATTGTTTCTAGTTTAATAAATGCACGTTTTTCAACAGAAGCGTTTGAACTTTTGACTCTAGTAATTTTACTTATAGGCATTTTAATACTTTTTATTGCATTTAAAGGCACAAATGTAACCCATTTTTTTGTAGTATCAATTGAAATTTCAGAACAGTGCAAAGATGATGTACGAGCACCAGTATCAACTTTAGATTTGATATTCACGATTCCCATTTGTGGCAACGTTATCAAAACATTAGCTCCTATAATCTGTTTGGTATCACATCGCTCTTGAGCATTTAGATTTATAGTAAAAATGATGAGTATAAATATCTTTACAATAAGAGAATCAATATTGTTTTCATTCTTAGGATTCAGATACATCTTCATTTGATTCCTTAATTGTTTTAGTCTTTTTTGAGAAATAGACATTTTCAGTACTATTTACTCTTTTTATAAGTGCTTGCAATATTCTATTTTTAACATAACCTAATTTTTTTATTGGTGCCATATACCATATTGTCATTTTAATAGCTGTTGAAGTAGTATTCATACTAAATTGAACCTCTGGTTCTATAGTACGCTGTTTAATATCATAGCGTTTTTTTAATTGAATAAATTCTTCTTTAGCACTTTCAAAATAAAGTTCTGTTTCCTCTTTTAATATCTCATTGACAATTTGTTCAGCATTTTGTAAATTACTATCGAGCGTAAAATTAGTGGTCATATAATCATACACCATTGTATTAGATTGGTGATTATAACTTATAATAGCATGTGAAAAAATATAACTATTTGGTATAAAAATAATTCTTCCTGCATTAATAACTTCTTTGGTTGAGCTAAAATCATATGCCTCAAGTAGAGTAACTTTTATGGGAGAAATATTGATAATATCACCATAATAATATTTTGTTTCATGTGGAATTAATACCCTGTCACCAACTTTTATAGAACTTCCAATATTCATATATACCCATGCAACTATATTAAGAGAAAACTCTCGCGTTGCAATTATAATGGCAGCACCTATAAAAGTTAAGACTGTTAATGAGTAAATAATATTTTCTGAATAATTAATAAGGATAATTGCAAGAATAATAAATGCGGCTGTTGAACTAATAGTACGATTATACATAAATTGACGATCATCTTCTTTTATGTAACGATTAACAACTCTTTTTAGAAAAAAGGCTACCATAAAAGTTAGGATAATAATTGAAAGTGCAACCAAATGTTTAATTATAACGTTATCTCTATAATCAAAATAGTCTTTGCCTATACTATTTCTTTGTTCTAAGAGATGTTCATACTGTTGTTCTAAGAGAGTTTTAAAACCTTCAACAAAGCGTTTATCATTTAATGCAACAATATAGCTATTTTTATATCTATTTTTAAGCTTATAAGCTTCAGTAATCTCTATTTTATCTTTTGTCTTTTTAATGTATCCCTTAATACTATTCAATGCAATCTGATACTGCTCTTGAATTTTCATTAATCTTTTTATAGCATAATCGGCCTCTTTTAGTGGTTTTTTTGAGAAAAAATTAAAAATATTATATGGTTCATTTACTACAGTTATTTTTGTAATGTTTTTGTAAATATCTTGGTGTTTTAATGATAGTACTTGAATTCTTGATTCAATGATATGTTTTCTATCTTCAATATCTACGTTCTCTTCTTTGTTATTAGACATACTCTTACGCAAGTTTTTCAACTCTTTGTTTAATAACTCAAGTTCTTTACGTTGTTTAATTTCTTTTAAAAAAATATTTGAATTATTTAAAAAAATATTTTCATAAGATGATTTAGATATATTCGCCTCTACACTGCCATTACTAAATAATGGTGTTAAAAAAAGTATTGTTAATAGGACAAAATTAGATAAAGCATTTTTCATCTCTTTCCTAATACTATTTTATTAATAGCACTTATTTTAAACACCAATTTTATCTCTTGGTACTCGTTTTTTCTTTGTAAGAGTATTAATAGCTACATTAGCATCAATATATTCCATAATTTTTCCTGCTATATCAAGACCCGTAGCTTTTTCAATACCTTCTAGTCCTGGTGAGGAGTTAACTTCCATTACTAGTGGTCCTCTTTTAGAAAGAATCATATCAACACCACAAACACCTAATCCCATCGCTTTTGCGGCTGCTGTTGCTGTTGATTTTTCTTTTCTAGTTAATTTATGAAGTGTTGCACTTCCCCCTTGGTGTAGATTTGAGCGAAACTCTCCATCTGCACCTTGTCTTTTCATAGCACCAACAACTTCACCATTTACAACTATAGCTCTAATATCAGCACCACCAGCTTCTTCAATAAACTCTTGAACAAGAAGGTTCACATTCATACCGTAAAAAGCATCTAGTACTGATTTCGCAGCTTTTTGTGTCTCTACTAAAACTACTCCAACACCTTGAGTTCCCTCAAGAATTTTCAATACTAAAGGAGTCCCTCCGCTAAGCTTTATAATATCTTTTGCATCAGATTTGTTTGAAGCAAAAACAGTTTTTGGCATATCAACTTCATATGTAGAAAGTATCTGTAAACTTCTGAGTTTATCCCTAGAACGAGAAATAGCAAGCGAACCAGTAACACTAAATACATCCATCATTTCAAAGTGACGAACCATAGCAGTACCATAAAATGTTCGACTAGCACCAATACGTGGAATAATTGCATCTGGTTTATCAAGCATTTCCCCATTGTAAGTTACTTTAAGTTCACCTTTCATTATTTCAATACTACATTTAAGATAGTCAATAACGCGAACATCCCATTTACGTGCTTTAGCAGCTTCAACTAATCTTCTTGTTGAATATAGGTTTGGACCTCTTGATAAAATATATACTTTCATAGTTTTATTCCTTATTTAGTGTTTGATACTTTAATGATACATCTACTATGAAACGTTTTTTTAAAAATTTACGTCCAAGTAACATTGGAAGCTTCATATCTTTTCTATCTGTTAATGATAGTTCAGTTAAATATAACTTTCCAAAAATTTCTATCTCTAATTCAATAAATATACGCTCTTCAATTGTTCCATTTGAACTTTTCACTTTTTTTATATTTGAAATTGGGATAACAATTTTTTTATCAGTATAATCTTTATGCGAATTATCTAAAAGATTAAATTGAACAGTTCCATCGTCGTTTAAGTGGATTTCGCTACAGTGAATAGAACAAGAATATGCACCTGTATCGATTTTTGCTTTTATATTAAAAAAATTCAGTTCTGGTATTGAAACGTACTCATTCCTTCCAATAATTTTGTTAACCATGATAATATCTTTGAATAAATTTGTGCTACTATTGTACTATAATTTAGATGTTTAAGGATATATAATTAGTAGCATATTAAAAATAAATGGTGTTAATATTGTAAGAGGTTCTACTGAAAATATTGAGATTAGATTGCCTGAACTTTATAATCTTCCTGCTTCAATCTCTGTTGAAGTAATTTCAGGTAAAAAAGATGGTCCAATTGTCTTTGTGAGTTCTGCTATTCATGGTGATGAACTAAATGGTATTGAAATTATAAGGCGAATTAAAAAACTCTCAATTTTAAAAAAATTAAAAGGCACCTTAATACTTGTACCAGTTGTAAATGTATATGGTTTAAATACATTATCTCGTTATTTACCCGATAGAAGAGATCTAAATAGAAGTTTTCCAGGTTCAACAAAAGGCTCTATTGCGGCACGCATTGCAAAGATATTTTTTAGTGAAATAGTTGAAAAGTGTAATTATGGTATTGATTTGCATACAGCAGCAATTCATCGTTCAAACCTTCCTCAAATACGTACAAATATAAAATCTAATCAGACATTGATGTTAGCAAAAGCATTTGAAGCGCCAGTGGTATTGCATTCTGAGCTTAGAGATGGTTCACTTCGTTCTGAAGCTCAAGAAATTGGTGTTCCTGTTTTACTCTATGAGGCTGGAGAAGCGCTAAGATTTGATGAAAGGTCAATAAAAATTGGTGTCAAAGGCGTTATAAATGTATTAAAAGCATTAAGTATGCTTCCAGAGACTAAGAAAAAGTTCCATGCCAACCCTTTAATACTAAATAAAAGTAGTTGGGTACGTGCCTTAGATAGTGGTATGTTACGTACCATAAAGGCACTAGGAGATATGGTTAAAAAAGATGAAATCATCGCTTTTATTGATAAACCGCTTAATGAAAAAAGTTTTGAATTAAAAGCACAATATGATGGAATTATTATTGGCAAAAGTCAAATTCCTCTAGTTCAAGAAGGAGATGCAGTTTTTCACATAGCTAATAATGACAACTCATTCATTGATGATGAATATATTGACTATTTTCAAGACGCTTCGCTAGAGCATAGTAATATAAGAGAACTAAATGCTGAGTATGATATAGAATAAAAATAGATTTTTTTCACTCCATATTAAAAGGGCTGTATTTCATTGAGAGTATTCTAAGTATAAAAAGTACAGCTATAATGACTAATATTGAACTTATTTTCATCATATCAAACTTATCATTTACAATCAACATTATGTCGCGTATGAAAAAAATTATTGTTGAATCTATCATAAACCGTAACTTTATTCGATTATCATCACTAAATAGAAACTCTACAAGCATTCTGACCAATTCAAGAATAATAATAAACTCCAAAAGAGCTACCGCTAGTGTAGAAAATGAAATTATTGAGTTAATATCTTTTACTGAGATAAAAAGGAATAATGTAGTAAAAAATTTTATGAAAATATGAGCTTTTTCCATTGTAAAATACTGTTTCAAACAAGTCCTTTCTTTAAACTATTATACTCTTTTTTGTATTAGACTTCTTTCAAAACTCTATTAGGTTTTACAAACAGTCTATTTGTTTGAACTCATAATAATCAACAACCATATCCCACCTAAAAGTCCACTAATACTAGATGCAATAATTACCGATATTTTTGACAAATCTACAAATATAGGATTAGAAAAAGCAATGTCTCCTATAAATATTGACATAGTGAAACCTACTCCACCAAGTAAACTAACACCAAATATATCTCTCCACCTTAATGTATCTGGTTTGTGAGCAATATTAAAATAGTGAGAAAAGTATACAGCACTAAATATACCTAAAGGTTTTCCAATAACAAGTCCAATAATTATTCCCATACTTACTGGATGAAATATTGATGTTGAGATATTAGATATAACTAATCCAGCATTAAAAAAAGCAAAAAGCGGTATTATAATGAAAGCACTAATAGGAATAAGATTATGTTCTAACCTTATTAGCGGGGATTGTACGGCGTCATAGGCATTACCCATAATGTCTAAGACGCCAACTTGCCTTTCTGAAATTAATTTTTCATTCTTTGTTTGTTCTAAATATTCAAAATAATTTAGACGAAGTTTAAGCCTTCTTACAAAAGCGCTTGTTGAAATAGATGCTCTAATAGGTATTGTAAATGCGAGTATTATCCCAGAAACTGAAGCATGAATACCGGTCATATGAAACCAATTCCATAAAAAGAGACCTAAAACCATGTATGATAAAAGAGATTTTACTCCACTACGGTTTAGTATTATCATGAATATAAATGTAATGATAGATAAAAACAACCCTGTAAGATTTAATGAATTTGTATAAAAAAGAGCTATTATAATTACAGCACCAATGTCATCAACAACAGCTAGAGTAATAAGAAAAAGTTTTAATGAAATTGGAATGCGATTTCCAAATAGTATTAATATAGCCAACGCAAAAGCTATGTCAGTTGCCATGGGGATACCAAACCCTTCACTATAGCCATTAAAATTAAAAAGAAGATATATTGTAGCAGGTATAACCATACCACCAAATGCTCCAATAATTGGAAATGCTGCTAAACGAAATGTTGACAGCTCTCCTATTGATACTTCACGTTTTATCTCAAGTCCGGCAAGAAGAAAAAATATTGTCATTAAAGCATCATTTACAAACGTTTTTGCATCCATGCTAAAAATGGAATTTGAAAATCCAGCAATAAATGGAGATTGTAGTAGATTAAAATAGTAACTAGACAAAGATGAATTAGCTAAATACATTGCCAAAGATGCTGAAATAAAAAGGATCATTCCACTAAATGATTTTGCTTTTATAAATTTCTTTCCAGTAATTAACATTCTTTTTCTATTAAAAGATGATACTTCTGCCATTTTTACTTCCTATTCAAATTACTTATTAGTACTAATATTCTTCATTTGTGATAAATCAGAAAGTAATATAGCAATCCATTTTGTACTATTACTTGTTTCAAACGCTATTTTTAGAGTCATTGTAATAGGAACAGCTAAAAACATCCCAGCAGCACCTAGTGTCCATCCAATAAAAATTAATGCAAAAAATATAACCATTGGAGAGAGTCCAAGCTCTCTTCCCATAAGTTTTGGTTCAAGCATATTACTAATAGAGACATTTACAGTTACATAAATGAAAATAAGCCATAATGTAGTATTAATATCAAGATTTATTAAAGACAACAATATAGCAGGAACAGATGCAATAATAGAACCTATAATAGGGATGAAGTTAAACAAGAATGCTAAAATACCCCAAAGAATTGGATACTCTACACCAAATAAAAATAACAATATAGTAAGTATTAAACCAGTTAAAAAGCTTGTAAATGTTTTAACAATAAAATATTTTTGCATATTATGTGAGAATAGTCTAAAACTCATTAATTTGCTAATATCATTTTTAAATATCAAAAGTAATTTTTTTTCAAATGATTTAGATTCTGCAATAATAAAACTAACACCTATTGTAATGAGTATAAATTTAGAAAAAAATGTACCAATTCCGCCTAAAATATTTGTAACAACTTTAGCAAAATAGTTCATATCAAGAACTTTTGCTATTTCATCTTTTTCAATAACAATACCATATCGATCTAATATATTTATACTATTAAAAATTAACGTTTTTATTTTTTCTTCATATGATGGTAGACTAGCAATAAAATCATTTAATGAATGGTTGAATATAAAAATTAACAGTATTAATACTGCAATAAACATTATGGTAGATATAAAATAGGATATGATTTTTGGAACATTATTACTTCTTAAAAACTCTAAAAATGCTATAAAAATTGTTGCCATAAAGATAGAGAGTAGAAGAATTATTACTACTTCGCTAGCAGCCTTTAAGCCAGCCACTATAATTATTGTTGTTGCTATATAAAAAAAATAATATTTCACCTGAGCTGAATTAATCATTTATCATTACTTTATCGCTAGTAACTGGCAACTCTTTTATCCTAACATCCATTTGAGCAAAAGGTATCTCTATTTTGTTGGATTTCAGTGTATTGTAAATCATAATTAAAAAATCACTCTTAAGAGGCACAATTTTTTTCGAAGCATCAATCCAAACTAATAGTTCCATATTTAAAGAACTAGCACCCATTAACTCTAGTCTTATAGTTGGTTGACGCTCTATATCATCTTTCTCATAAATTAAATCACTTGTTCTTAGTGCTTGTAAAACTACTTCTTCTACATGAGCTATATCGCTACCATAAGCTACACTAAAAGGGATATGTAATCTTCGAATTGAATCCTCAAGTGTCCAATTAATAACATTGTTTTGAATAAATGATGAATTTGGTATAACAATATCAATTCCATCAAATGTTCTTAATGTTGTAGAGCGTATACGCATATCAGTAACGCTACCTTTTAAAACATCATCTATTTGGATAAGGTCTCCAATTCTAATACTTCTTTCAAACATCAATATAATTCCAGCAACTAGGTTAGATACGACTGTTTGTAGTCCAAAACCTATACCAATAGACAAAGCTCCTGCAATCATAGAGATAGAGCTAAAATCTATTCCTACACTAGATAAACCTATGAAAATTGTAATCATGACAATAAAGTAATATCCAACATTAGAAAATAGCTTAAGTGACATCAAGCTCATATTTGGCCATCTTTTCTTCATAAACATCACTCTACGCCTATAAAACCGTGCTAAAAAAAAGCCTATTACAAATATAATTACTACTTTCAAAATATCAATTGTTGAGACAGGTTGTTCGTTGTAGATAAAAAGCGGTTTAATCATAGATTTTAAAAATAGCTCAATTCCATCTTCTACGCTTTTTTGTGTATTATTGACAATCAAAGATGTAGTACCAAATTTATTGATTATCAACTCTTCAATAAACTCTTTATTAACATCATAATTTGGCCCATTTTTACTAATATTTTTAACAATTATCCCAATTTCTTTAAAGAGAGCATAACTCTCTTTTTTATCCTTTTGCTGGATATACACCAATATTAATTGTGATAATAGATTGAATTTTTTAGATTTTATTTCTAAAATATCTTTTTCATAGCGGTCAATATCATAGGCTAACCTCTTTCCTATACTCTCTTTGACTAGTAATTCACGCTCTTTAGATATATTTAGAGATAGCTTTTGTTTTTCAAGTTTTTTATACTCCTCTTCTACTTGTAACAACTCATTTTTAATAAGATTTATATCTGCGCTAATATATTCGATTGAATTAAAAAAAATAGGTTTAATATTTATTAAATATGATTGAATTATTTTTATATTTTGGTTATTCTGTTTTTGCTCCAATTTATAATAACTGTATTGAAGCATCAAGCTTGGAAATTTATCTTTTTGTTCAGCTAGTAAAGCCTCTATTTGAGATTTAAGATACAGCAATCTTTCTTGTAATTCATTATTTCTATTTTCAAGCATTTTAACTTTATATTTCAATTCTATATACTCAGAAATTTTTTGATAAAAGATTTTTAAAGGTACACTTTTTTTATTTAATATATCTATATTTATTGAAGGAACAACAGACTTTTTTGTCAACAGAGACTGAATTTTACTTATAAGTGCATTTTCAAACCTGAGTCTTGTTTTTTGCTCATGTGTTGTAGGAGTTTTAGTTACTAAATTTTTAGATAATGTTTCATATTTAGAGGTAAGCCCATCACCCTCAAAGTACGTTATATCAATTGTGGCGCTATACACTGATGTTATTAAAAATAACATCACGAAAACCAATTTTCTCACAATTTCTCCTAAAGTTACAAATACTAATATTATATTTAATTGTAAAATTATATTTTAGATATAATAACATAATTAACATAATCAGTATCAATATTATCCATACACTAATATCATTGACTTGGTACCAAATAACTTTAGGAATATACATATGACAACACAAGAATGGTTACATGAAGATGGAACATTAAATAAAGAGTATATTTTAACTTTTATACAAGCAGATACAACAATGTATCCTTACGATATGGCATTAATGCTTAAAGATGTTCAAGCTAGTGATGAAAACCTTTATTCTCAACTAATACAACACATTCCAAATGAACTCCTAGCAGAAGTAATGCTTAAATCTAAACAAAATCAAATTGGAAATGTACTTGATGTTATTGAGATAAAAGATGTTACAGAGATGGCTGAAAGCCTTGATACAAATGATGCTGCTGAATTAATAAAAGAGATTGCAGTCATAGATAGTAAAAGAGCAACTGAAGTTATGGAGACTCTTTCAGATAATGCTAGAGAGAGTATTGAAACAATAAAATCTTATAATACTAATGAAGCTGGTGCGTGGATGCAGGTCAACTTGTTTCAGGCTAGAATAGATGAAACAGTTGGAGAGTCCATTCATAGGCTCAAAAGGCTAAAAGCTGAAAAAAAGATTGATAATATTAATCAAGTCTTTATTATTAATGACAACAAAGAGTATCTTGGTTCAATTTCTTTAGAAGATTTGATTTTACTAGGCTCAACTCTAAAGTATAAAACTATTTTAAATGAAAATTTAGACAATCTATATATTTCAGACCATGAAAATTTAGAAAAAGTTGCTGAACTTATGCGAAATTATAATATTTCTTCAATGGCAATTGTAGACCACAACAGTAAGTTGATTGGTAGTATAAGTTCAGATATAGTTTATAGTATGGTTGAAAAGATAGCAACTGAACAAATTTATAACCTTGCTGGTGTTAAAGAAACTTCAGAAAAAGAAGAGAGTCTATTTGCTATTGGAAAAGATAGAGCAATTTGGCTTGGAATTAATTTAATTACTGCAATCTTAGCATCAATTGTTATTAGCATATTTGATAACACAATACAATCTCTTGTCGCACTAGCAGTACTAATGCCAATTGTTGCCTCAATGGGTGGTAATGCTGGAACTCAATCTTTAACAGTTACAGTACGTCAAATTGCACTCGGAGACATTGCTCCTGAAGATGCAAAAAAGACTGTTCGCAAAGAAGTTTTAATCTCAGTGGCAAACGGATTAATCTTTGCAGCTATTATGGGAATAGTTGCCTATATATGGTTCGATATTCCATTGCTTGGTATGGTTATTGCCATATCTATGATAATAAATCTTTTATCAGCAGGTTTTTTCGGTGCAATTATTCCACTTGGATTAAAACGCGCTGGAATAGATCCAGCTATTGGTTCTACTGTTTTACTAACAACTGTAACAGATATAGTTGGCTTTTTTAGTTTTCTTGGACTTGCAACAATTATATTACTATAAAATTAATATTGATAGAAAAAAAGAAAAGTTTCAAACATAAGCAAGATAACTTATAACCAATATTTCAACCCTACAACAAAATGGGTATCATTAAGTGGATCGTACCTATTTGTATTAGTGAAATTTTTTGTCCATTCAACGCCAATATATGGAGCGAACTCTCTTCTTATCTCATATCTAAGTCTTGCACCTAAAGTGATATTTGAAAGTCCGCTTCCAAGTGAAATTTTTTGTGTATTTTTTGTGTACAAATCTGAGGAAAAACTTGGTGTGAAAATCAATTTTTGTGTTATAAGCAAATCATAATCTAAGTCTAATCTTAAACCAATATTTCCATCAGAAGCAAAAAGTAAAGCTGTTTTTGTATTAAAAAAATACGGAGCTAACCCTTGCAGAGCAACTACTCCCCAATTTTTATTATTTGAGCCATAAGTATCACGACCTAAACCAATTTGAATATCCCAATATTGAGCTATTGAATGCGCGTATAAAAACTGATTTTGAGTGTTAGATACACTATTATTTTGCTTATCTCCATTTGTATAAAAATAGATTTTATTTTCATCATAACCTGCCCATCCGAAAATATCCCATGCCACACTATTTGGATTTCTATTTTGAAATTCCAAGTTATTTACATTAAGTGTGGCGATAAGTGGGTCATCGTTCATTTCTGCCATAAGTGGTAATGTTAAACCTAACACTAAAAATATTTTTACAAGTAATATTTTCATGATATTTTTCCTTGTACTACTTCAACTTTTCTAAACATGCCTAACATGTGATAAAGCATATGACAATGATAAGCCCATTTTCCTAAAGCATCCACATTAACTCTAATACTGATTTTAGATCCAGGTTGAACATTCACAGTATGTTTTCTTGCTACGATATTTTCACCTGTCTCAACATCACTCCACATACCATGTAAGTGCATTGGATGATTCATCATAGTATCATTAATATAAGTTATACGTAATCGCTCACCATAAATAAATTGCAAAGGCATAGAATCTGCATATTTTATGCCATTTATTGACCATATATATCTTTGCATATTACCAGTTAAATGTAGTACAATCTCTCTATCTGGGTACCTATTATATTTTGTTGCATTTAAAGATTTCAAGTCTGCATAAGTCAAAACTTTTCGACCATTTTCACGTAAACCTACTCCCGGATCATCTAACCTATATTGTGGATTTTTTGCTTTCATCGCAGATGGTTTATTCTTAAGTGGTGTAATTGGAATAGGCTTCTCAATAGATGGCGAATTTTCCATATTTTCCATATTTTCCATATTTTCCATATTTTCCATATTTTCCATATTTTCCATCATGTGCATACCCATACCCATATCTACCATTGTAAGAATTGGTAAAGAATCCATAAGAGGTACCTTTGCAACAAGATTATTCTCACTTGACAAAGATGCAAATGCGTATCCTGATCTATCAATATCTTGAGCAAAAATAGCATAAGCTCCATCTTCTTTTGGTTCAACAATTACATCATAAGTCTCTGCAACACCTATTCTAAATTCATCAATTAATACGGGCTCTATATATCCACCATCAGCAGCAACAACAGTCATTTTCAAACCAGGCATACGAATGTCAAAATATGTCATGGCAGAACTATTTATAAACCTCAATCTTATTTTTTCCCCTTTTTTGAAAGAAAAATTAAGATTAGAAGCAGGATTTTGACCATTTATAAGATATGTATATGTATAACCTGTTACATCTGACAAATCCCTTTCTGACATTCTCATCTCATTCCACATTTTACGTTTTTCAAATGTATTAATTATTCCCTGATCTTGAACTTCTGAAACAAGATCACCCAAAGTTCTTTGCTTAAAATTATAGTAATCACTAGATATTTTCAAATGTCGATATATATTCTTAGGCTTCTCATCACTCCAATCTGAAAGTTCCACAACATAATCTTTATGAAAAATAAAAGGTTCTTTTTCTATTGGATCAATAATGATAGCACCATAAATACCTGTTTGCTCTTGAAAACCAGAATGAGAGTGGTACCAATAAGTTCCACTTTGTTCTACTTTAAACTTATATGTAAAAGTCTCCCCTGGTGCAATACCTGCAAAACTTATATCTGGAACTCCGTCCATCTGATATGGTAAAATAATCCCATGCCAATGAATAGAAGATGATTCATTTAAATTATTAGTTACATATATTGTTATATCATCTCCCTCTCTCCAGCGTAACGTCGGGCCAGAAAGCATAGAGTTTACAGCTGTAGCGATTGAGGGATTTCCTGTAATATTTACAGCAATTTTGTCAATGCTTAAATGAAACTCTCTTCCTGTGAGTTCAACTGTTTTTTCTCTTTGCTTAATATTTGAACCAGCATTTAAATTCATACCATAAAGTAAAGTTCCTGAAACTACAACGCCCTTAACAAACGCTCTTCTTGATATACTATTTGTATTTTTCATATCTTTACCTTGAAATTGAAACCACTTGCAAAAGAGAGATGTAAACCCTAATCAATTATAGCATCTTCTTTTACTAGAGTTTCGCGAAAAGTTTATTAGACTTCTTACAAAACTATTTTTTACACAATTCTTAAGTTTAAAGGAGTTCAGTTAACGAACTATAATCTTTGGACTCACTTCTAGTATAACTCTTTTCCCAAGCTTTTTCTCAAAACTTTCTTTGATAGTTTTATATTCACCGTGTGTAAGAGGTTTACTTGATATGCTCTGCAAATCTATAACTAATAGATCATTATCAAATTTCACATCATGAATATTAAGTTCAACTCTCTTTTGATTTAAAGTAATTGATCTAATGCTTTCTAAAGAGGTTAAATAGTTATTTTTTAAAACTATGTCACGAAAAGAGAGAACCAATGGAATTGTAATAACTACCAAAAGTGCAGTAGTATAATAAAGTCCTTTTTTAGCCTTTGTAACAGGTGAATAACCTAAGACTATAAATGTGAGTGCCGCACTAAGTGTAATTCCTATAAAGTTTGTAGAAAAAAGTAAAAAAGAGCCATAAATAACATCAAAACTACCAAGACCTATACCAATTCCAGCAACACTTAACGGAGGAACAAGAGCAACGGCTATAGCTACTCCAGCTAAGGATTTTGTAATTTCCTCTTTTGATGTTGCATAAGCTCCAGCTATACCAGAGAGTACTGCCACCATCAAGTCAAGCAAAGTTGGATTTAATCTTCCTTGCATCTCTGATGTTATCTGCTGCAAGGGTATAAAAAATGCGAAAATAGCTGAAAACAACAAAGCCATTCCTATGCCTATTGCCAATGTTTTAAAACTTTCTTCTATAAGCATATTTTCAGCACGTATAACACCCATAGCAAGCGATATAAGAGGAGCCATAAGAGGAGCTAATATCATAGCACCTATAATTACTGGAGCTGAATTTGCAAATAACCCAGTAGTTGCAAGAAGCGTACTTAAAATCATAAGAACTAAAAACACATAAGAAAACTTTGCACTAGACCTAAGACTTAAAAATAGTTCTTTAAAATCATCTTCACTAGCTTTTTTAAATAATGGAAGCCTCTCATCAATCAAAATATTGTTCATCTCACCAACTGGAAGTGAATTTACTTTTATGGTGTCCTTTTCTTCGATTAAATTATTTTTATTTTTTACTTTTTCAATCAAAGAACGTCCTAAATGAACCTTTATAGCATCTTGAAGAGCAAGTAATTCAATCTCTTTTGAACTAAGAAGAGCGCCATCTAACATATAGTCTATAGGCTCATTAGAACCTATAGTAAGATTTGAAGTTTTAACAAAACCTAAGCTTTTTGGCAAAGATCCAACAGATACCTTTTGGTAAAAGAAGATTGATATTAAATACCAAAGATATGAAAAAAGTGAAGTTGGTGCTAATATAAAAGCGTTCAATTTACCATCATGAATTGAGAGTACATCACTAAATGATGATTCTTCAACCTGTACAGTATGTTCTAAAATAGTTATACCTGATGCTGCAGTTTTGATTTTATGATCTTTTGATGTAGTTAAAGTATAGCTTTTAAATTTTATATCTTTTAGATTATCGAAAAAGGACATTATTTTTTGCCACTTATTATTTTCATTCAAATCTAACTTATCCATCCCGTGCATATTACCAATAACTATATTGTTAAATGTTATAAGCTCATTACACATCAAAAGATCTATCTCACTAAGAAGCTCTTGATTAAAAGCATCTTCTAAAGCTTCGAATATATCTTTGGATATACCATAGTTTTTCATAGCTGAAGTGGCATTTTCATTTGGAATAATTGCTATATTCATATCTGAATTTAAGTGATTTTTAAAAAATATTTTTATCTTATCATCACCTGCATAGAGTAGATATAGTTCATTATCAAGACTACTCTCAAAAATATCCATATGAGAATGTACTTCAGAAATTATTTTATATTGAGCTTTAATATGTTCAATTAAATTATTAAGCTTAGTTGATGATTGTTCCTCATCAGTAATTAAATATATTTTTTCATACACGATATAGTATCTCCTAATATTTATTGATTTTTTTATTTGAGTAGTGCGTAGCACTAACAATATCTCCAATAATAGCTTTATGGTACAAATATGGTTTTTTAATATTTCTAATCACATACCTACCACCTGACGTAGTTATAACCTCAATAGTACCAACATCTAAAATATTTTTAAATATTTTAGATGTTGGTTTAATATATATAGATCTTATATCTTCAAGGTTTATAGGAAATATCTCTTTTATTTTATAACCCTTTAATATTATGAGCCTTTCTTGCGTCAGCAAACAGTGATATGATTTTTTCTCTTTTATCTCTTGGATATTAACATAAAATGTTCGTAAAATTAATACCAGTCCAATTACACCTATTTCGTATTCATACCCTATAAAAAGAAGAACAAGACCAAGAAGATAGAGTGAAGCTATCCCATTGTAAAACGTTTTTGATATGTCTGCTTTTACTAATACAGATTCATTTTTATGAAGAATTTTTTCAAAATCACCCATGTATGCCTCTTATAATTGAATATTAAAGAAGTACAGAACGGTTTCTTCCATCTTCTTTGGCTTGATACAAAGCTTTATCTGCACGTTTAATAAAAGTTTCCATTCGTTCTTTTCCAATTAACATAGTAATTCCAATGCTAATAGTCACATTTCCTATTTCTGGAAATGATTGTGCATTAACAATATTTCTAATATGTTCTGACAAAGTTTTTGCCTCTTTTTCAACTGTTTCTGGAAGTAATACAATAAACTCTTCACCACCCCAACGTGCAAAATAATCTGTTTCTCGTATATGAAATTGTACTAAGTTTGATAACTGTATTAAAACTTTGTCACCAATATCATGCCCATAAGTATCATTAATATTTTTAAAATGGTCAATATCAAAAAACAGTATACATAAATTACGATCGTAACGTTTTGCACGTTTGTATTCTATTGATATTAAATCATTAAACTTTCTGCGGTTATAAATTCCTGTTAAGGTATCAAAATCAGCCAATTGAACTAATTTGAGTAACTCGTTTTGCTCTTTAGAAATATCTGAAATAACATTTAAGAATATTGATGTTTCACCTTGAATAAGTAATTTACACTTTATACGTATCCACTTAGTTTTTCCATTTTTTGGCACAAGTTTAGATATAAACTCAGTATACGTTTTCTGTATAGACAAAAGATCTTTCATATTTTCAGAATATGTCTCTCGTTCAGTTGGTTCTATGAGATTATAAAGATTTTTAGAAAGTAAATTAGTACCACTAAATCCACATAATTTTTCAAATGCTGGATTAGAGTAATAAATTTTATCTTTAATTAGAACAATACCCTCAGGTATATACTCACTTAATCTGTCAAATATCTCTTGTGTATCTAATAATTCATCTTGTAATTTTTTTCTCTTTGCAATATTGAAAAAGCTAATTAGATTATACTCTTTTTCTTCGAAATCTATTTTTGATAAAACAGGCTGAAAATATAGTTTTTTAAAATTTCTCACAAAAATATATTGTTCATTTTTAATTGCATCTGATAATTTAATTTGAATCATTTGTCTAATTTCAATATCTTCAAATGACTTTTCACTAATACCTTGTAGTGTTAAAAAAGTTTGGTTAGCCCATATTGGTAAATAGTCGTCAATAATAATTACTGGATAGTTTAAGTTGTCAAAAATGTCAAAATACTCTATTTTTTGTTGCAAGTGTTTTCTTTACTAATATCTTAATTACAAAATAAACGCACTCCACTACAATATAAGTGAAGTACTACTTAAAAAAGTCTAATAATCTGTAATATTCTAAATTACAGTTTTTAATCTTCTCCTTTAAGGTTCAGTTCGTCGCCTGTGTAATAACAATCAAATTTTTCTTCACACTTCATAATACACTTTTCATCTTCATCATTACACTTTTCAATACATTTGTCCAAAGAGGCTATACAAGCTTCTTTATTAACATGCTCTTCAGCAGATAAGGTCATTAATGACACTGAAAAAAAAACAAACATTTTTATTAACAACTGACTCATTTGTCATCCTATTAAAACGGGTTTTCCCGGAACCGGACAAAAATTATACTCCTGATTTGAAAAAATATAGCTAAATTATTTATTAAAAAAATAATTTAACTATTATATGGAATAGTGACAACAAATTTTGCTCCATCTTCAAAATTCTCAGCGTAAATTTCACCATCCATTTTTTCCATAATAACTTTACTCATATATAAACCAATGCCTGTACCGCCGTCATCATCTTTAGTTGTAAAGTAAGGATCAAATATTTTTTCAAATACATCTTCTTCTATACCACCTGCATTATCTTGTATCTCTACAAAAATATGCTCTTTGTCAATTTTAATATTTACTTTAATGAATGGTTCGCTAGAAGAGTTATTTTTATGTGCATCTTTTGCATTATTAATGATATTTAAAATAACCTGAGAAAACTCACTTTTATAACCATTTGCTTTTGCATCTAACTCACCCTTAATATACAAGGAAATACCTCTGCTAATTAATGACTCTTCTACAACCATTTGTGCTTGTTTAATCATTTCTGATATAACAAAAAGCTCTTTTTCTTTGTCTGGTTTGAAAAAATTACGAAAATCATCAATGGTTGCCGACATTTTATTTATAAAAAATAATGACTTTTGCGTATTTTTTTCAACATACTCAGCAGTAAGATTACCACTTTCATACATCATTTGAGTATTTTGAATATTAATACTAAGTGCATTGAGTGGTTGTCTCCACTGATGTGCAATGTTCCCTATCATCTCACCCATGGAAGCAAGACGCGATTGTTGAATTAACATCTTATCTTTTTTACGAACTTCACTCAATTGCTCTGAAACCATCTCCTCTAAAGAATCATTTACCTCTTGCAACTCTTTAGTTTTTTTAGCAACTTCCTCCTCAAGAGAGTTAGCAAACTCAGACAACTTTAATTTTGATTCTTTTAATCTGCTAAGTGTCGTATGCAAGGTATGAGATAGGACACCAACTTCATCATTACTATTAATATTTAAATCAACATTCTCACCACGACCAATCAATTTTGCCAAGCGAGTAAGCTCCCTTAAATGTTTTGTCATTTTAGATACAACAAATGCACTTAGAAGTGCGATAAAAAAACTTATTGCAAATATCATAATAACCCATTTAATACGTAGTAATTCTATTTTTTTATCGATATTTAAAGATGAACTTTTCATTCCAAGAATCCAATAGTTCTCTTTATTCTCTAAATCATAAAAAACTTTTTTCATAGCAACTGCTAAATTATCATCATAATATTCAAAATCTATTTTTTCAGCTGAGTTTAAATAATCTTTTAACTCAAAATCATTTTGTAATCTATTAGCATGACCTAAATCAACCCCAAAAAGTTTTGTATTATCATAATTGATCAAATAGTTTCCATCACTATTGGCAATAAAAAAATTACTGTCTCTATTTTGTTGCAAAATAAGAGATTTATTTAAAACATTCACATCTACATTAATTACTAAAATTGCAAACAGTCTACCCATTTCATTAACCAATGGAGTAATTGCACGTATTACAGGAAGGTATGGAAGAGTAATACTCCCATGCTCTTTATTTAGCTCAGTATTACTTATATATACATCTCCATCTTTTAATTCAAAACCTCTTTGTACATAATCTCTTTGACCTTTGTCCTGCAAGTTCTTCTGTTTGGTACTTACTATTTTTCCATTTTTTCTATCCAGTCTTATATATTCAGTACCCTCAGAATTTGCCATAATTATTCGCACCTGAACATAATGATCCTTCTCTTGCATCATTGTACTAAACAATCTTTTTGTTCTTTTTTTCCAAGTTACTAAAGATACATTCTCTTGCATATCATAACCACTACCAAACCAACCACGCATAAGTCCAGATACTTCAGTTGATACTGATACTCTTAAAATATCGTTTTTTATATCCTTTGCACGAAATGAGAGTACCTTAGCTTCTGAATTAATATTTCTATTAATATTCTCAAGCATATTCTCTTTTACTATCTGCTTAGTACTATCGTATGCAAACAAAGAGAGTAGAATAATCGCAATAAATGCTACACCAAATGTTGCAATAGCAATTTTAGTTGCCAATGAGTTTTTAATCATTGCATCAACCTATTTAAATTTTCATAAGAGTTAGTAATTAATTTATTTACATCTGCTGGAATTTTCTTATCTACTTTATATATATCTTCTATAAAAGCATCTATTCCAAAATTAATCATTAAAAGATTCAACTCTGAGCGGATAAGTCGCAGGCCATTGTAAACATCTGCTGGTGCAATATCTTTTTGTTTTTCTATAACAAGCTTAGCAGATTTTATATTCAACCTTTTTTTCATTATCTGAATAAGTTCTAAAAACTTAGCTGCACTACTTAAAACATCACGTGGTTGAATTTGCCTATCGAAATTATCATTCTCGCTAACAATCTGTTTAGTTGTTTTATTAAAATGAAGTAGTATCTTTTCAACCTTTTTACTTATTGCATATGCTTGAACGTAACTATCACTTGGAGTATACTCCTCAGCCATTAAAACATCAAACATAAATGATATTTTTTGCATTCTAAAATAGACATCACCGGGAACAATATTGGCATCTAAATCAACACTATCGTCATGTTTTTTATGCTCTACATTATAATAATCCAATATTAAAGCTAACTCTCTTTCTAAACGAATAGCAAGTTCATAAACTTCTGTTGGACTAATTAATTTTGATGGTTCACTTATAATTGCAGTTTTACCTATCTTAATTGACTCTCTTAAAAGATTGATTTTTTCTAAATTTTCAAGCGTTTTTTGATAAACATGCATTGAACGAAGCCCGTAAATCTTTGCAATTTTTTTAGACTTATAATGAATACCTCTTTTCCTAAATAGTAGTTTCAAGTCATCTAAGATGGTACCAGCAATCATGTAAACATCTGCTGGAGTCTTTGCTAAATTGCTTCTATCATATTGTATAAGCTCACTGCTAAAACCAAAACTTGGTAAAAGTGCAATAGCATAATTTATATTTGCTATAACATCATTTGGTGTTTTTTCTTTTTCAAAGGGAACAACTACAATCTCTTTTTCTAGTCCTAGTCTATATTTAATACCTTGTAGTTCTGCAATTATAATTCCTAATGTATCATAAACTTCAGTTGGTACTATAACTCTTTTAGGATACTCCATAACCTCAATTGGTTGCATCCAGAGATTGTTTTGTATCCTATTAATATGTTCAATTAAATCATAAGCAGCATAAAGCGCATGATTTGAATGTTTATGTTCTAATGTTTTTGGTTTTTCAACATCTAACTTAAGATTTTGACTTTGACGTAAAAATTTTGCAAGCTCTACAACTTGAACGCTTAATCTATACACATCTGATGGAGTGTAACCAGAATGTCCTAAAAGTTCGTCTAGACCTAAAGAGACACTCCAAAGCTCTTTATAAATATCTGCGTAAGTCGCATCTTTCTTTGTATTTGAGTTAATATCTATAGGATCTGAAGTTAAAAGTTTCATCTCATTTTCTAATCTTTTAAGTGTCTTAAGAACTTCATTCTTATTGATTTTTCTTGATGGAAAAGTAGGGACAACAATCTTTCCAAAGCCATTTTTAATACGTAAAAGATTTATTTTTGAAAGAACTTCAAGTGACTTTTGAATTATATTTTTTGCAGCTACATTTTGAACATTTCCAATCCTTGGAAAAGGTGTTTTAATTAATTCTTTGTCCCTAAATTGTTCCACATGCTTTTTTATATTAATAACAACAGAGTACTCAGCAGATAAATCAATTTTGGCTAATGATAGTCCTATTAGGAGTTGAGAAATGAAGAAGATACGTAAAATCATACTAGTACTCACAATTTGTAACAGCTAAATTCATACCTATTTAATAACAGTACAAATTTAGTTTATATTAAATATTAATTAAAAGTCATCAAGTAACTAACAACATTATCAATGAAAGCATCATGCTTACGCTCTTTATGATAAGCTATGTAAAATTTTCTTTTAATTTTAAATTGTCGAATTCTACCTTCAAATAATTCACCATTATTTACTTGATCACGAATTACATGACGTGAGATAACTGATACTGTAGGACGCTCCGCTTTAGGAGAACGTAGTATTGTCTCTTTTACAGCTGTTGTGCTTCCAACAATTGAGCGAACACTAAACTCTCTACAATTAATATCAATTTCATCTAAAACCTCTTCAACAACCTTACGCGTTGGAGATTCTTCATCTCTCCAAATCCAGTCAAAATTATACAAATCTTCAGGTTTAATTGTTTTTGGAATTGGTTGGTTAGAAAAAATCACTAACTCATCTTCTAACCACTCTCTTTGAATTAATCCATCACTAAATTCAGGAGTCTCAAGAAGTCCAATGTCGATTTTTTTGTCTCTAATAGCCTCTACAATTCTCTCATCAGTATCAACTTTAACATAGACCTCATTTTTAATTTTATCTTTAATGGAATTCAAATACGGAGGTAGCAGATAGTTACCAATTGTAAATGAAGCGCCCATAACAAAAGTGAACTCTTTATTTATGATTTTCAATAAATCCTTCTCTGCTGCTAAAATTGCTTTACTTAATTTAGTAGCAATGGCATGAAGGTCTTCACCCTCTTTTGTTAGTTTTATACCATTTTTCTTTCTCTCTACTATTCTAGCATCCAAATAATCTTCTATGTATTTAATCTGCTGGGTTACAGCAGGCTGAGAAATACCTAATTTAGCGGATGCCTTAGAGAAACTTCGCTCTTTCATAACAGTTAAGAAAGTTTCTAATTTTGCGAAATCCTTAAGCATCTAAATTCCTTTTAAAATTAATATTGCTGAGAATTATAACTAACAATAATAAAAATAGCAAGTAATTTATATTTTTTGATATAATAACTTTTATAGATAGTCTTGGGGGAGATATGGACGAAATCAATACAAAATTAAACAAAGAACAGATGTTAGCCGTTAAACACGTGGATGGGCCACTTCTAATTCTAGCTGGTGCGGGAAGTGGAAAGACTAGTACAATTACAGCAAGACTTGCGTATTTAATTGATAGTTTAGGAATTCCATCAGAGCAAACTCTTACTTTAACTTTTACAAATAAAGCGGCTAGAGAGATGCGTATACGTGCACTTAGTATGATAAATAGTGATGTTACCCCACCACTACTATGTACTTTTCACAAGTTTGGACTACTGTTTTTAAAAATGCACATTCAAAAACTAGGACGTGACAATAGTTTTGTAATTATAGACACAGATGATAAAAAGCGTATAATCAAACAATTTAACTCAGATATTACAACCTCTATAATAGGAAATGAAATCTCTCACTTCAAAAATTCCCTTATCTCTCCAGCTGATGCTGATTTACAAGCTGAACTTAAAGAAGAGAAGATAATTGCCTCTTTATATAAAAGATATGAGTTATATTTAGAACAGAATAATTTAATTGATTTTGATGATTTAATTTTACTTACATATAAATTGTTAAGTCAAGATGAAGAGTTACGAAAAGAGACTAGTCAAAAATATAGATATATAATGATTGATGAGTACCAAGATACTAATCTTTTACAATTTAAATTGGTAGAAAAACTTTGTGATACTCACAAAAACATCTGTGTTGTTGGTGATGATGACCAGAGTATTTATGGTTGGCGTGGTGCGAATATTAGAAATATTTTAGATTTTGACAAAAGTTTTGAAGATACAAATACTATAAAACTAGAAAACAATTACCGTTCTACAGAAGAGATTTTAGAAGCTGCAAACTCACTAATTGAGCATAACAGATCACGTCTTGGAAAAACATTACGCAGTGTTAAAGGTAAAGGCGAAAAAGTTAACATAATTGACTCATTTGATGAAAAAGAGGAAGCTTACTTAATTGCAAAAAAAATAAACGCTCTTCTTAAAAGTGGTGAAAATGCATCAGACATTGCAATTCTCTACCGCATAAACGCTCTAAGTCGATCTATTGAAGAGGGGCTTAACCGCGATGGAATTGGATACCGCCTTGTTGGTGGGTTAAGGTTCTATGATAGAGCAGAAATTAAAGACATTATTAGTTATATCCGTCTAATAGGTAACGTTGATGATGACTTCTCATTTAAACGTATAATAAATAAACCACGCCGCTCTCTTGGTGCTGTTAGCGTTGCTAAAATTGAAGCAGAATCTACTAAACGTGGTATTTCAATGTTTAAACTTCTAAAAGAGCATGATTTGAGTGATATTTTAGGGAAAAAGAACATTATAAATATCAATAAATTTATAGATGATATTATCTATCTACAAAGCAATGCAGAAGATAATCTATACACATTTATTGATCTTTTTGAAGAGAGGATAGGTCTTAAAAAATTCTACGCTCCACTTCCTGATGGAATGGATAAAGTTAGTAATATAGATGAATTTCATGGACTTTTCCGCGATAAAATAAAGCAAAACCCACAAATTACACTAGATGAGTTTTTACATGAACTAGCTCTTCAAAGTGATCAAGATCAAATTGAAAATGACACCATCTATATCATGAGCATACACGCTAGTAAAGGTTTAGAATTTAAGCACCTATTTGTTATTGGTCTTGAAGAGAAGTTTTTACCTATTATTGGCGATGGAAGCGATATTGAAGAGGAACGCCGTTTAGGTTATGTTGCTCTTACTCGTGCAAAAGAGAATCTAACTCTTAGCACAACCAAAAGTAGATTTTACAAAGGAAGACGTGAACAACTTACAAAAAGTAGATTCTTAAAAGAGGCTGGTTTAATTGAAGGCTCTTTAACTCTTGAGCAATCTATTAGCTTTAAAAAAGGCGATATAGTTCAACACAAAATATTTGGTATGGGAAGAGTTCTAAGTGTTAATAAATCTGGAAAAGATTACAAACTAAATATAAATTTTGGCGGAAATAAACGCGATATTTTATCCTCTTTTGTGCAAAAAATTTGAACAGACTTTTTGTTACATATAAACCTCCATTTGTCGGTTCAAATCGCCATCTAAGTCATCTAAAAAGAAAATATGGTACAAAAAAAGCTGGTTTTAGTGGAACACTTGACCCTTTTGCTAAAGGTGTACTCATCATTGCATTTGGAAAATATACTCAACTTTTTCGCTTTTTAAACAAAGTACCTAAAACTTACCGTGCTACACTTTGGCTTGGACTAAATAGTGAAACTTTAGATATTGAGAGAAATGATGGTATTAATGATGTTAAAGAGTTTAGCTATTCACACATAGATAAAGTAATTCAAAGTTTTAAAGGTGAATTTACATATACACCACCAAAATACTCTGCAAAAAAAATAGCTGGTAAACGTGCCTATACATTAGCGCGTGCAAATATGGAGGTTGAACTTCCAACTGTAACCTCAACAATATATGATATTACCATTATAAACTACAACCATCCATTTCTAACTTTCGAAGCAACTGTAAGCGAGGGTACATATATTCGCTCTTTAGCAGAACATATCTCAAAAAATCTTAAAGTCTCTGGCGCACTTAGTTCATTAGAGAGAATCAATGAGGGAAAATTTATATATGAGAATGAAAAATCACTAAATCCACTTGATATGATAGATCTTCCTTATAATGAGTACTTATCTGATATAGAAGATGTAATACTTGGACGAAAATTAGAGCTTGAAAATTTAAAATTTCAAGAAGATGGACGATATTTATTAACTTTTGAGGATATGTTTAGTATCATTGCGGTTTCACAACAGCGCGTAAGCTACTTACTAAACAAGGTTCCATTATGCTAATACTCTCGCGCAAGCAAGAAGAGTCAATTTTAGTCGGTTCAAATATAAAAATAAAAGTCCTCTCTATTGAGAAAGGTAATGTAAAATTAGGTATTGACGCACCAAATGATGTATCAATTCTACGCCAAGAACTAACAGAAGCAGTAAGTGAAATAAATAAAAAAGCCTCTAAAAATGTAGACCAAAGTGTATTGGACGCCTTCTTTCAAACATTTAGTAAATAAAAGTCTATTCTAATGAAATCGTACGCTAAAGTAAATATTTTTCTAAAAATTACAGGAACTAGAGACAATTACCATGAAATTGCTTCAAGATTTATACTAATAAAAAATATTTTTGACACTATTGAATTTGTAAAAAAAACGAATAGAAGCTTTACAATAGATGGTAATTTTGAATGTAGCACTGAGGAGAATACAATCTATAAAGCCTACATAGAGTTATCTAAACAATTTCCAACTGTAAAGAATTTTTTCCAATCACATAGTGTTAAAGTTGAAAAAAATATACCAACTTCAGCTGGATTAGGAGGAGGAAGCTCAAATGCTGCTACCTTTCTTTTAATGATTAATGAGCATCTTAACTTAGAATTAGCAGAAGATGAATTATCTAAACTTGGTGCAAAAATTGGTGCAGATGTACCATTTTTTATTTATGGTTATAGTAGTGCAAATGTAAGAGGTATAGGGGAAATTGTAGAACGATATGATGAACTACCAATTGATATTGAACTTGTCACAACAGATATAGAGTGTAATACCGCAAAAGTATTTCAAACATTTAGAGATGATTTTTTTTCAATTACTCCATTAGATGAGGTTGAACAGCTATTTGAAATAGATAGCGAACAACTACTTAAGACTTTAAAACCAACTAAAGCAAATGATCTATATGAGAGTGCTATGTTTTTGTGTCCAAGTCTTAAAAATATAAAAAGTGATGAACTATTTTTATCAGGTAGTGGTAGTACATTTTTTAAGGTGATAGAAAAATGACACCAGTAGCAAATAATAAAAAAGCTTTTCACGATTTTGAGATTGGAGACAGATTTGAAGCTGGAATCTCATTAGAGGGAAGCGAAGTAAAAGCGATTCGTGCTGGACGTGTTAATTTAAAAGATAGCTTCGTAAGACTCATAAAGGGTGAGGCTTTTTTACTCAATGCACATATATCTTACTTAAATACAGCAAATCCACACTTTCGTCCTGATGAGCGTAGGGCTAGAAAACTACTACTACATAAAAAAGAGTTACAAAAACTAGCTAATAAAACATCAAAAGATGGTATGACCCTTGTTGCTACAAAGTTATATTTCAACCGTAAAAATCTTGTAAAAATTCAGATTGCACTTGCAAAAGGAAAAACTTTACATGATAAACGCGATACATTAAAGAAAAAAGATCAACAACGTGAGATTGCACAAGCTGTAAAAGATTATAGATAATAGACTGCTATCTATAAATCTTTATGACTATGGTAAATCTCTAAAACTTCCTCTTTTGAGTTCATAAATAGATCTATTAGATGTGGATCAAAATGGCTTCCACGTTCACGCTCTAGCAGTGCGAATGAGTCTTCTAGGCTCCAAGGTTCTTTATATGCTCTTCTGCTAGTTAGCGCATCAAAAACGTCAGTAATTGCTGTAATTCTTCCAAAAAGAGTTATCTGTTCACCCTTAAGACCTCTGGGATAACCACTTCCATCATATTTTTCATGATGTTCTCTTGCTATTACAGCTGCTGCATTTAATGTTTCATCACTCTCATCTTCTAATAACTTATATCCCATCATTGCATGAGTTTTCATAATCTCAAACTCTTCATAATCTAGTTTACCTGGTTTCTTAAGTATATTATCTGCAATTCCTAACTTACCAGCATCGTGCATTGGTGCTACTTGCTCTAAGAGGTTCACCTCTTCTTCATCTAGTCCATATTTACGAGCAACTAACGCGCTATAGAGACCAACACGCCTTGTATGCCTTGAAGTATCATCATCTTTAAATTCTGCCGCAGTTGATAATTTTTGGATTAATTTACTTTGAGTCTCTTTTATTTTTGCATAAAGAAGTGAATTCTCAATAGCAGCGCCTGCAAAATTTGATATTAACATTAAAAACTCAACATCTAAACTACTAAAGAGTCCACCTATCTTATTAAGTGCTTGAAAGACACCTACTACTTTATCTTTTGCATTAACTAATGGCACAGCAATAATAGTCTTTGTCTGATAACCAGTAGCTAAATCAATATCCTTATGAAAACGAAAATCATTATAAGCGTCAACTACAACTTGTATCTCTTTGGAGAGTGCTGCGTAACCCACAATACCTCTAGTTGATGGAATTCTTATCTCTTGCGTACCATGTGCTACCTGAGTCCATAATTCATCATTTTTTTCATCATACAAAAAGATAGAGCATCTATCTGCTTGTAATAAATCTTTTGCGTAATCGGCCATTATATTCAAAAGCTTAACTAAATTATGTTCGCGAGATATTAATTCACCAAACTCCAATAAAATACGTAGTTGCTCTTGCGTTTTCATAATATGGCTTATACAGTATTGTAACGTTGAATGATTTTCTTAATTCTATTTTTTAATTTTCTAAGAGCATCTGTTGGATTTTCAGCATCTGCAATAAGGCTATCGTAGCTATCAAATTGTATTTTAGCTATCCAGCCAATTTTATTTTGATATTTTAAACCAACAAAACGAACCTCTCCAAAGTGTGATTCTGCTAGTGAATAGATTCTAATAATTCGCTCTTCATTTGTTTTATCTGATTTTTTATTTTTTTTCATTGTAGAATTCATCCTTTTTAATGCAGTATTTTAGCATACAAAAAGATGAATATAGGTTGAAGTTTTTAGAAGAGGCAGAAAATAATCAGATTATTTACGGCGAAGTTCTTTAATACGCGCTGCTTTACCAGTAAGACCACGTAGATAAAATAGTTTAGAACGACGTACACGACCACGACGTAATACTTTAATTTCCGTTACACTTTCACTATATAAAGGAAAAATTCTCTCAACACCAATGTTATTTGCACCCATTTTACGGATCATAAATGTAGCTGCTGTACCTTCGCCATGACGTGCTATACAGATGCCCTCAAAGTTCTGAATTCTTGATTTCTCGCCCTCTTTGATATTTACAGCTATGCGAAGTGTATCACCTGCACGAAACTCTGGAATCTCTTTACCTACAATTTGAGTTTGTTCAAAACTCTCAATATACTTATTTTTCATAATTTTCTCCTGCTAATAAATCGTTCATAAAGATCTGGTCTAAAAAATTGTGTCTTACACAAAGCCATCTCATTTTTCAAGTCCGTGATTTTACTGTGATTTCCCTTTAAATATTCTGATGGAGAGCATAAATTGTCATAATTTTGCGGTTTTGCAAAATTTGGAGCCTCTAAAAGTTGTTCCTCAAAGCTTTCACCACTTAAAGATTCCATATTTCCTAAAACTCCATCAACTTGCCTACTAATTGAATCTGTCATAACTAAAGATGCAAGTTCTCCACCTGTTAAGACAAAATCACCGATACTAAAAACTTCATCGGCATACTTTTCAATTACTCTCTCATCAATTCCCTCATATCTTCCACTTACAAATGCGATATGTTTTTTACTTTTTGACAACCTAATAGCATCTTTTTGATCAAATGCTTTTGCAACTGGTGTTGTAAAAATTATATGTACATCTTTACTACTCTGTTTTAGGCTCTCTAGCGTGTCAAATAGAGGCTGAGCAGTCATAACCATACCAGCGCCACCACCTACTGCTGTATCATCTGTTTTATTGTGTCTATTGGTTGAGAAGTCACGTGGGCTTATATAATCAATTGAGATTAAATCATTTTTAATTGCACGACTAAGAATAGAATCACTAAAATAACCATCAATCAGGTTTTTAAAAAGAGTTATATATGTAAAACGCATTAACTAGCTTCTAGTATATCCCTAGCACCGCTCACTTCTATACGTTTTTTATCTATATCTACATCTACAATAAAACGATCAATGTATGGAAGTAAAAAAGTTTTTGTAGAGCCTTCATTAACTAAAGCTTTATCTGTGTCAATGTATAGATAATCACTAACTGCTAATCTATCAATGTCCCTAATCTCTCCAAGGCATACATCATCTTCATATACTCTACATCCAATTACATCAAACCAAAAATACTCATCTTCACCTAAATTACAAACTTCTCTAGTATCTTCTTTAGTTGAATAGAGTTTTACATTTGTAAAGGCTCTTGTATCCTCACGAGCATCAATTCCCTTAAGTTTAATACGCATTAAATCTAAGTTAACGTAGTCTATAACTAATTCGCCACGACTACTTTGAAATTTTGCACCACTATCAAATTGTTCATAAAAATCTGTGAAAAGATGGAGTTTCATCTCACCAAAAAGTCCAGATGCACGACCAAGTGTCGCGATATGGAGCTTAGATTGACTCGACATTAATTCTATAGCTAGTATTATCCTTAGCTTTACAACCAGAAATGACTGTTTTTATTGCACCAATCATTTTACCCTCTTTACCAATTAACTTACCAACATCAGCTTTGTTAGAGAGAATTACCAGTTCATTTGTATCATCAACTATACGTGACTGTACCTTAATATCATTAGGAAAAGATGCAATCATCTTAGCATAGTGCTTTACAAATTCTTCAACCATAATTATTTACCTGAAATACGCTTTACAGTGTCACTCATTTTAGCACCAACACCTACCCAGTAATTAAGACGCTCTTCATCTAATTTAACTGTTTTTGGTTCAGTCATTGGGTTATAGTAACCTAATTCTTCAATCCAACCACCATCACGACGTTTACGTGAATCTGTTACTACTACTCTATAAAATGGTTTCTTTTTACGTCCCATTCTTGTCATTCTTATTACTGTTGCCATATCTTTCCTTTTTTGAGTCTGAAATTATACACTATTAGACCTCTTACATAACTTCAAAATAAAATCATGTAAGAAGTCTACTATTTATTATTAGCGCGGAATCTGCGCACCTTTCATCTGAGACATCATATTTTGCATGTCCTGCATACCTTTTTTACCTGAAAACTTTTTCATCATCTTAGAAGCGTTCTTAAACTGCTTTAGCACTTTATTCACATCAATTTGACTAAGTCCAGAACCTTTTGCTAGACGCATTTTACGACTATTATTAAGCAGATCAGGGTCTTCTCGCTCTTTTGGTGTCATAGAGCTAATAAGAGCTTTAATACGATTCATCTCATCAGAGTTTTCTAAATCCATATTTTTAAGGGCTGAACTCATACCTGACATTCCAGGAATCATACCCATTATAGATTTCATACTTCCCATTTTCTGAATAGTCTTCATCTGCTCTAAAAAATCATTAAAGTTAAATTTACCCTTTTTAATTTTTTGAGTAACTCGTTTAGCTTGCTTTTCATCCATGACCATTGCTGTTTTCTCAGCTAATGATTCAACATCGCCAAGCCCCATAAGACGATTAACAACACGATCTGGGATAAACTGCTCTAAATCTTCAGGTTTCTCACCAACACCAATAAAACGAAGAGGTACTTTAACTTGTGAAGCGATACCAAGTGCTACACCACCTTTGCTATCGCCATCATATTTACTTAAAATAACACCATCAATCTGCAAGCGCTCATGGAAAGTTTGAGCAGAGCGCACAGAATCCTGACCAGTTAAGGAATCAGCAACATAAAAAAGTTCATCAGGGTTAACCATCTTTTTAATGCTCTCTAATTCGCTCATAAGCTCATCATCTATAGCCAAACGTCCTGCTGTATCGATGATTAGAACATCATAGATTCCCTCTTTTGCTTTTTGACGAGCATACTTTGCAACATCTACTGGATTTTTATAATCGTCATGGTAAAAAACATCAACTTCAATCTGCTTTCCAAGTTGCTTTAACTGCTCCACAGCAGCCATACGCTGTAAATCCGCAGCTGCTACTAGAACTTTTTTGTTTCTTTGCTTAAGATAGTTAGCTAATTTTGCTGTAGTTGTTGTCTTACCAGAACCTTGCAAACCCATCATCATTATAATAGTAGGTGGCTTATCTGAATATACAAAACCTTGACGTCCGCCAACATCTAAAAGCTCATTTAGATGTTTTTTCAGAGCATCAAGGAATTGATCTTTTCCTATTATTTCACTCTGTTTTACACTTAGTTCAACATTAGCTAAAAGGTCTTTTACAACTTTATGGTGAACGTCAGCTTTTAGTAGAGACTTTTTCAGCTCACTCAAAGCTCTTTTTAGGGCATGTACATCATCATGAAAGCGAATCTTACCAACAGCAGAGGTAAAAGAATCAGTTAATACATCAAACATGAGTAGCTCCTAAAAAGTTTTTGGTGCGGATTATACAATTTTCATACTTTGAGTGAAATAAAACTTTTATTATGATAGATATAACCCAAGTAAGTAGCTTAGGTTATAACAGTTAACAACTTTAAGGGGAGAAGTAAAGAAAGGATGTGTAAAAGTTACTTAATTAATTAGGGGGATTAACTAAGTAACTGTTAGAATTATTACCTACTGAGTTTAATCAATTGACAATGCTAGGTTAATTAAAAGCAAATCGACTTCTTTTATAATATACCTACATCTACTACTGTCTACTATAAAAATATACATCTAATAAATATAATCTTATATCTTTAATTTTTTTCTTTCGCAAAAGCTTGCATATCTTCAACATTATCAAACTCATCAACTATCTCAACACCTAAAAGTGTCTCAATGGCATCTTCTAGGGTTACAATTCCTACAGTTTGAGAAAAACTATCTTTTACTAAAAATATATGCTCTTTTCTTCTTATAAAGAGTTCCAATACTTTAGATACATGTATATTTTCGTTAACTGAGTATATATCGTTGGTTATATCTTTAATTACTCTTTTGTTATTTGGATATATCTTCTCAATCATAATCGTTCTAAGAAGGACTACACCTATAATATTATCTATACTATTTTCATAGACAGGTATCCTTGAAAAGTTGTTATAATCTTCTATTTTAAAGAAATTTTCTATAGCTAAATCAGATGGGAGTGCAAAAACAACACTTCTTGGAGTTAGAATGTCTTTAATTTTATATGACCTTAGATTAAGGATATTATCAATTATATCTCCCTCACGCTGATTAATCAAACCATCTTTTTCACCTTGGTTTGCGACAGCTTTAATCTCATCTAATGAAATTTTTTCACTATAATTATTTTTTAGTAAAAGTGTTAAAAAAGAGGATATCCTCAAAAGTGGGTACGTAACTATTATTAATGCTCTAATTATATATGCTGAAGAGATAGCCAAACGTTGCCAATGTATCGCACCAATAGTTTTAGGAATAATCTCTGAAAAATACAAAATTATTAGAGTCAATAAAAATGAGATTAAAAACATATACTCATCGCCAAATACTATTACTGCTTGCGCGCCAACTCCAGCAGCACCTAGAGTATGAGCAAAAGTATTTAACGTTAATATTGCAGATAAAGTCTTATCTATTTCATCATTATTCTTCTTTAAAAGCTTAGCTCCACGAATATTTTTTTCAATCTGTGCTGAAATATAAAATTTATTTGTAGAGAGAACAACTGCTTCTAAAATAGAGCATATAAATGAGATTCCAACTGCAAAAAAAAGATAAAAAAATAGAAGAGTCATCTTAAGTTATACCGTACTATTATTATCATATTATCTTCACCTCTCAATCAAATATAACATTTTATCTTAAATATTTTTTTCTTAGGTTAGTCAGTGTACTATTATGCTCTATACTAAAAAAAGAGCTTAACATGAAAAGAATCAACCTTTTATCTACTCTCATAGTCTTATTATTACCATTAATAGATTCATCAGCTAATAATATGTTTGATGATGCAGGCAGTAATGATTTTGCAATAGAGTATATAGGCAAAGATTCAAGATATTCAACATTTACCACTCTTAGGCAAAATAGGTGGCAAGATAGTGTAATAAAATGGTGGTACAACCCTACAAATCAGCCATTTCAGACAACAGAAGTTCTCCAAGCACTAAATGAGGCAATTGCAGCTTGGGAGACTACTGGTAGAGTAGATTATATTTATATGGGTGAAACGACTCAAGAATTGAGTAATAATTCTGATAATGAATTTGTTGTTGGCTGGTTAGATGAAGCTACATTTACTCAAAGGTTTGGATCTTATGCTGGTTATACAAATATTTGGTGGGATGGAACATATGTCTATGATGCAGAGATGTCATTTAATGTAGGTAGTTGGCAAAATGCAACTATTAGTGACTTTGTAGGTTTAGCAACTCATGAATTTGGACACACTCTAGGAATTGCTCATTCAGATAAGCTTGAATCAATTATGTATGCTAAACCATATCATACATATCAGTATCAAAAAACTCTAAGAGATGATGACCTCTTAGCACTTGCTTCGCTATACCCAACAGTTCAATTTTCTAAAAATGAGACAAATACTACTACAAACAGTGAAACTAAATCATATACTCAAGCAGAGTTAGACCAAGAGAAACTAAAATCATATGAAGATGGAAAAAAGTTTTGCCAAAATAATCCAGTAGATTGTAATTTAACTACAGTATCCTCTATTACAAAAAATATTATTGATGCAAAGAATAGTGGCTGGAATCTTCTTGGAAGTAGTGAGAAAATTTCTGACTACACTATCTTTGGTAATACACAATCAGTTTGGTCTTACAAAAACAGTGTCTGGAAGCAATATATACCAAAAGAGACAGATATTGCTAAAGAGAGTATTGAGCTGGATAAATATGATGGTTTTTGGATTCTAAAATAAGAGACTGTAAAACAACCTGTGTATACCAACATTTGAATTACAATTTCAAAACTTCTTAAAAATGAACTTTGTTGAAGAAACTGGAAGAAATTCCATAATTTCCTCTACAATTTCAAAAATTACTGTATCGTAAATGTTCATAAATTGAAGTATAATGCCACTAAAAATCAACTCAACTCTTTGATTAATTTATTTCCACCTCAAACTGTTACACTACTCCTACACTTTTTAAACTACGCAAGATTGTCCTTTTTATTTAATAAACTCAACTATATCTTCAAACGGTTCTCTAACTTGTGAAGATTGTTCATTTAATCTATATCCAAATGGAATAGCTACAGAGAGCTGATACTTAGTTGTATCAATATTCAAAATCTCTTCTACCTTTTCTTTATCAAAACCCTCTATCGGACATGAATCAATACCAATATATGCAGCAGCAGTCATCATATTTGCAGCTGCAATATATGTCTGTCGTGCTGTCCATGAGTAGATATTAGCATCTGAACTTAAAGTTTTATCTAAATGCCCAGCATAAAGTCCTAAATAGAAATCTAGTTTTTCTTGTGGCATTTCCCGTCTTGCAAATCTCTGTTTAGGAATTTCGCTATCTACTTTTACACTATCAATGCCAGCTAGAACAATAACAAGGTGAGAGCAAGATGTAACTTGAACCTGATTCCAACAAGCAAGTCTAATCTTTGATTTTAAACCCTCATTAGTAATTACTAGAAACTTCCACGCTTCCATTCCAAAAGAGGATGGAGATTTTCTACCAGCTTCTAAAACAAATTTTATATCCTCATCAGAGATTTTTTTTGTCTCATCGAAAACCTTACACGCATGTCTAAAATCCATTGCCCTCATAAAATCATTTGTCATGTTTTATCCTCTAATTAAATTATTTTACAACTATATCAAAATATTTAAAAGGATATGGTTCATTTATGAGACAATAGTGCCACCACTCCTCTTTAAGGTTTTTAAAACCGTGCTTATTCATAATTTCTCTAAGAAATAGCCTATTTTTTAAAGATGTTAAACTAATAGAACCATTTTCTGTATGAGATTTTAAATCAAAATAGTCAAAACCTGTTCCCATATCTAATTCACTATTATTTAAATCAACAATAGTCACATCAAGTGTACTACCTCTGCTATGTCCAGATTTTGTAGCGATGTAGCCATCTCTAAAAAGATCTATTTTTGCTACGCGCGGATAATACTTAGATTTCATCTTAGTATCATTAATATCTTTAGCCCATCTTACAAAATGATTTACAGCACTTTGTGGCCTGTAGCAATCAAATAGTTTAAGAGAAAGATTTTTATCCAATAACTCTTTTTGAATGGCACTAAGAGCTTTTGTAGCTTCTAAAGTCAAAAAACACTTTGCTGCCTCATAAGCATCAATTTTTTCACCAATAAAGTTTTCATTTGTAAAATAGCGAATATCTAATTTTATTGTTGGTATGAGCTTTGTTACATCAACTAAAGGCTCTTTTTCAAAAGCAAATCCATTACTAATTAAAAAAAATAAAATTGAGAATATTAAATTTAATATTCTCAACTATTGCTCTTATATGGAACTTTTGCGCTTGGCGTCTCTTTTGAGGTGGTTTTTAAGTGAACATCTTGATCATCAAAAAATATATCAGCACCAAAAGCTTTAACAACTTCATACTTCTCAACACCACCTAAAAAGAATGTCTCATCAATCCTTACATCCCAAGCATTAAGTGTACGAATGACTCTCTCATGAGCTGGTGAGTTTCTAGCCGTTATTAACGCTGTTCTTATTGGAGTATTATGCTCATCAAAGTTCTTTTGTATATTTGAAATAAGTTTAAGTAGTTTTGCAAATGGACCCTCTGACATCGGATTTTTTGCATTCACTGCTTCATGTTTTAAAAAAGCTTCTAAACCACTCTCTTTAAATATCTTCTCTGATTCTTCAGAAAATAAAACAGCATCACCATCAAAAGCAATTCTTACCTGCTCATGCTCTTGTTCTGACTGATTTTCTATTGGAAGTATTCTAGCAGCTGCGATACCTGTATTAATAGCATTTTGTACATCATATTCATGTGCAGATAAAAATAGATCAACTTTAAACGGTGCTAAATATTTAGATATTTTATTACCACCAGTCCAAGCAGATCTTTGAATATCTAAATCATAATGCTCAGCTGCTTTTGTAATTCTTAAGCTTGTAGCACTATTGTTCCTAGATAAAATAATAACTTCAACCTGAGGCGCATTAAAATATGAATTTATTTTTAAAATATTTTTTACAAGATTAAACGCAGTACCTTTTTTAGGTGTATTGTTCTCATTATCTATCTGGTACTTATAATACTCGTCCAACCCTTTCTCCTCAAAAATTTTATTTTCAATTTCTAAATTAAAAAGAGCGCGAGATGAGATTCCTACAACTAATTTATTTTTCAGGTCATATGGCACTTAACTACCCCTTCCCATATTTTTTATACTATTAAATTATAATATTTTATACCAATCTCTCTACTTAATTGTAAACATATCTATATTGCGTGTTTAATTTAGCGATAAGCTTAAATAGATATTCTGAAACTTGAACAATCTCATTTGCGACTTAATGAAAAAAATGGGCGCATAAAAACTCTTTTAAAGTTCAATAAGATGGTGTCTAAAAAGGGTTTATTTACAATGAGTTGTAAAAAAGTGTAAAAAGTTGTCCAAAATGTAATTCAAGAAGTGTAATAAACAGAGGTTCTAGGAGAGGAATAAAGAGATATTATTGCAACGATTGTAAATGTTGGTTTAGTTCCAAAAGAAGAGCTATTCATTCACAAGAAATTATCTTCAGAAAGTATATTTACAAACGCCAAACTTTGAAAAATTTATCTGAAGAATATCATAAGAAGTATTCCATGGATAAAAAAGACTATGCAGCGATACTTAACAATGAACCCAAGGCTAGAAGCTAGTATAGAACTTAAAAAAATTGTAGATAGATTAACATCTACTACTGAGATAAGATTTACAATTAAACTTGAAAAATGGCACTAAAAGAACGAAGACTTTTTAAATGAGGTTACTATTAACCCAGTAACATTAAAAGAGACATTCACTCACCACAACTAAACCCTGTTGAGAGATTTTATGGTGAGATTAGAAAGGCAACTGCCAATAGGATCTTTAAAGATATTGATACGCAACAAAATATTATCGATAATGAAGTTGTTAACTGGATGAAAAATAAAGAGAGAACTAAAAAATTATGTGCTTATGAATGGATTTTAGAACAGTGGAAAATATTTAGTTTTTAATGGGGATTGGTATTACAATAAAATTATTAACAGTTTTATCATTCTCTTTTACTGCATTACTCATTACAGAAACAACATTATATCCATGTCAAGATATTGCAATAAAATTAAAGTTGTTAAAGGGTACTATTCAAGAATGAAACAAGATACTAAAAATAATGTAGATAAACTATACTCAAAACATGAAATCGACGATTTTGTTGATATGCTCTCTTTCATTGCTGAAAATAGCGAGCAATTAGCTTACCTTAGCGAAGAGCAAAGAGTGTCAATTCTTAAATATTCAGGACTTATATCCAGACCTAATAAAGATGAAATTAGAAAACGTAAAAAAGATGTTAAAAAAATAAAACGTCAAGCTAGCCTTTTAGATGAGCGCAAAGCACGTGCTAAAACTGGTATTAGATCTGCGCGCAAAACAAAGATTTTTATAGCTCCTAATAGAGTGGATTTAGAGAATATTGGAAATGAAGATGCAACATTAAATTCAGAAAGAAATTGTTATGTCTGTAAAGCTAGATATACTAAACTTCACCACTTTTATGACACAATGTGTGCAAGTTGTGGCGATTTAAATTATGCAAAAAGACACCAGACAACAGACCTAACCGGACAAGTAGCTCTAATTACTGGTTCACGTCTAAAAATTGGATACCACGCAACTTTAATGATGCTAAGATCTGGTGCTACAGTTATTGCAACAACTAGATTTCCTGTAGATTCTGGGTTACGTTTTGCAAAAGAGAAAGACTTTAAAGAATGGAAGAATAGGCTTCATATTCACGGACTAGATTTACGCCATACTCCTAGTGTTGAAATTTTTGCAAACTACATCGAACAGACATATGATAGACTAGATATTTTAATAAATAACGCGGCTCAAACTGTTCGTAGACCTGCTGCTTTTTACACACATATGATTGACAATGAGAAAAAATCTCTTTTAGAACTACCTAAACAAATCCAAAGTATTCTCAAAAATCATGAAGAGTTTAAAAAGGAGTTAGGTCATTTTTGCCAAAATGATTTAAGCAAAGAATCTGCACTACCTGTTGCATGGCATGGGACAGGTCCTGGGATTGGCTTGCGCGCATCTGCTGAACTTTCTCAAATTCCATATAGTTTTGATAATTCACTTGTAGCAAAAGAGGTTTTCCCATCAGGTGAGCTAGATGTTGACTTGCAACAAGTAGATTTGAGAAAAACAAATAGCTGGCGTTTAAACTTAGGTGAGATTGAGACTCCTGAAATGGTAGAGGTACAACTTGTAAATGCAATTGCTCCATTTGTTTTATGTAACCGCTTAGCACCAATGATGAAACGTGACTATACAGGTAAAAAACATATGATAAATGTTACAGCAATGGAGGGTAAATTTCACCGCTTTAAAAAAGCTTCACGACATCCTCATACAAACATGGCAAAAGCTGCTCTAAATATGCTCACTCATACCTCAGCTTCTGAACTTGCTAAAGATGGTATTTTTATGAACGCTGTTGATACTGGCTGGGTAACAGATGAAGACCCAATTGAACTTGCAAAGAAAAAAGAGGATTTACACGACTTTCAACCACCACTTGACATTGTAGATGGTGCAGCAAGAGTCTGTGACCCTTTTATTGATGGAATCAATAGTGGTAAACACTGGTCAGGAAAGTTTTTAAAAGACTATTTTCCTATTGATTGGTAATCTTATCTTCATAAGAGAGTGAGTTCCCTTTAAATTTATCAGTTGGATATTTTAGTTCATTCTTTTTAATTTTTTTCAAAATTGCATCTTCTAAATTAATATCCAATTTCATACATAAATTGATAAGATATATAGCAATATCTGCAATCTCATCTGAAGTATGCTCTTTAACATTAGAGGAGAGATTGTTAGATTGCTCCTGAGTTAACCACTGAAATATCTCATTTAGTTCACCCACTTCACCACTTAAAGCCATAACTAAGTTCTTTGGATTATGAAACTCACTCCACTGTCTATCTGTAGAAAATTTTTGTAGTCTCTCTTCTATATAATTTATATCCATTTTCTAACTCCTTAATTAGACTTTATTTTCCTAAGCTCACTCAAAACACAATTCATAACATCATCATCATCTTTACTTCGAGCCATATGTTTAACTTTTTTCTCATCAGTAAAATCAAAAAAGACATTTTGACCAAAGTTACTAACCTTTTGAATTCCAGCATTTAATGCTAATATCTTTACAACCATTAAATCAAAAAAGAGTCTGCTTGATGGGTCAATTTTGCCAAAACGATCATTTACTTCCTCTTCTATTTCATAAACTTCAGAAGGAGTACTGCACCTATTTAATCTTCTATATAACTCTAAACGAAGTCTATCTGTCTCTATCAACTCATCTGAGAGGTATGCACTAACACCTAACTGAATATCTACTTTTTGCTTCTCTTTAGTACCTTTATTCGTTAACTGATTTATAGCCTCTTCTAACATTCGCAGATAGAGTGTATAACCAATATTTTTAATATGACCACTTTGTGCTTCGCCTAAAAGATTTCCACCACCTCTAATTTGTAAATCATGATAAGCTAGAACTGAGCCGCTACCTAAGAACGAATTAGATTCTAATGCTACTAAACGCTTGGTTGCCTCTTCTGTAAGTTTAGATTTATCTTCAACTAAAAAGTAACAATACCCCTCACGCGATCCACGTCCAACTCGTCCGCGAAGTTGATGTAAATCTGCCATTCCAAATCTATCCGCACCATCGACTAACATTGTGTTCACTTTAGGCATGTGAATACCTGATTCTATGATGGAAGTAGAAAGTAACATATCATACTCACCTTGCTCAAACTTTAACAACTCTTTTTCTGTAAGCGCTGCTGAAATTTGCGAATGGAGCATTGTAATGCGAAGATTAGGCATAAACTCTAAAAGAGCCTCTTTTTTACTCTGCATCTGTGCAATTGAGTTAAAGATATAAAAAACCTGCCCAGCACGGCGCAACTCACGCATAACCACCTCTTTAACAAGTACATCTACATACTCTTTTACAAAAGTTTTTACACCTTTGCGCTCTAGTGGTGCAGTATTTAAATTACTAAGTGTCTTAATAGAACTAAGTGCCATATTAAGACTTCTAGGGATTGGAGTAGCACTCATACTAAGAAGATGAGATCTTTCAAACATACTCTTTAGCTTCTCTTTTTGTTTAACTCCAAACTTATGCTCTTCATCAATAATTACAAGACCTAGCTTAGAAAATGAGACACCAAAAAGTGCATGAGTTCCAATAACGACATCAATTGTCCCCTCTTTCAGTCCTTGCAAAGTAGCTTTTTTATCCTGAGTAGTTACAAAACGATCAATTCTAGCAACTGATATATCATACTCTGCAAATCTCTCTTGTATGCTTTTAAAATGTTGATGACTAAGAAGTGTTGTAGGAACTACCATAGCAGTTTGGTAACCACCTCTAACAGTTGCATACATCGCCTGCATCGCAACTTCAGTTTTTCCAAAGCCAACATCACCACTTAAGAGTCTGTCCATTACTTTTCCACTTTTAAGCTCTTGTAAAATTGCCTCAACTGAACTTGTCTGATCTGCTGTATATTCAAACCCACTACGAGCTTCAAATGCACTCTGTTTAAAAGTATCAACTTCAATTAATGGTGCTTCAATTAGCTCACGTTGCGCTGCCATCTGTACAATGGCTGAAGCAATCTCTAAAAGTTTTGTTTTTACTTTTGCTTTTAATTTACCAAAACTTCCCTTTCCAAGGCGGTCCAAAACAGGTAAAGAGCCACTATTTGCAATGTAGCGATCAATTCTATCGAGTGCTTCCACCGGAAGTAAAACACGCTCATCACCTTGGTATTTAATAGCTAAAAAATCACGTTTAGCACCCATAATCTCAGCTTGTTCAATTCCTTGAAAGATTCCAACACCATAATCTTCATGAACAACATAATCTTTAGGTTTTAGCTCATCTAAAATAATATTGCTCTTACGTCTACGTTTTACTTTCATACTGACATTTAGAGATACTATTAACTCAGTAGAACTAATCAAGTTTACAATCGCGTCACTCTCATGAAGTGTGTACTCTACATCTGCTTCTACTTCAGAACGTCTAACAACAGAGGCACTTTTTGCAATAAGTGTAATTTTTTTATTTTTATGAAACTCTAACAGACTATTTAGTTCAGTTACTACTAACTCTTTATACTCTTTGGCATCTTCTAGTATCTCTTGCCTAAAAAAGTTTAAGTCAACTGTGTTTTTATCAAACTCTTCTATCTCATCGATTATTGCACCAACATTAGGTGAACGTAAAACTTTTTTATTCTCTAAAAAATTTTCTGCTAATTCATCTAAATACCAAAACCCTAGTGCTGTTATATCTCTACTTAAAGTATCAGCACTACTATTTTCTACTCTTGTTTGCAGTGCATTAAATTCGTCACTATTTAGTGCTAAAAAAGCTGGTGTTATTATAATTGCTTCAATCTCTGAGGATTCACTCTTTTGCGTTGTTGCATCAAAGAGTTTTATCTCCTCTATCTCATCATCAAATAAAGAGATTCTGTGAGGTTTTGCTTCATCAAAACTAAAAATATCTAAAATATCACCACGAACAGAAATTTCACCACGTCTTGTTACAATATCAACAAATACATAACCCCAATGGAGCATCTGCTCTTTAAATGCTTTTAAATCCAGAGTCTGTGCAAATTCAATTTTTTTTGTCTTAAAACAACTCATCTTTGGAACAGTGAATCTAAGAGTTTTAATTGGTGAAATTATTAGTGGTTTTTTCTTTGCATTATAATAACTATTTAATGTGCTAAAAAGCTCCGACATCTCAATGTCGTAAGTACGCAAATCTTCTAAGTAAGAGGCTCTAAAATCTGGTAGTACTAAAGCCTCAATACCTAAGAATTTACAAACTTCATAAGCAGAATTTGCCTCAATTGCATCTTCTGTTAATAAAACCTCAAACTCTTGTCTATTTTTGAGGGCTTCATAAAGACTACTTTGTATCAACTCTTTGGCTCTTGCTCAACTTTACTAATTTTTTTATCTATTTTTATATCTGAGTTACTTTTTAAATGACTCTCACCCGTAAACTTAGCTTTAGCCTCAATTACAAGCTCAGAAGTTAAAATTTTTCCATGAACTCTACCTGAAGATAAAATTTCTAATCGTTCACAATCGAGTGATCCATCGATTAGCCCTTGAACCATTATCTTTTCAGCTCTAATATCGCCCTTTATACGCCCATTCTTTCCAACAGTTACTGTAGAGGTTGAATGTATAATCCCCTCAAACTCTCCATCAACATAAAGATTACAGCTAAGTTTCATCTCTCCCTTTAGAGTAGCCCCCTCTGTAACTATTGTTGTTTGAGCATCTTGCTTTGGTAGTTGATCGCTTTGGTTAAAGATTGCCATTGTACCTTTTTCTCCTTTTTAAAAATTTCGTGAAAATTACTCATACTCCACTTCATAAAGTTAATTGGATCTAATATTCTTTGTATGTAACGTATCTCATAATGTAGATGTGGACCATTACTCATACCACTACTACCACTAAGTCCTATGAAATCACCCTTTTTAATAAATTGACCAGGTTTTACTTTTATCTCTTTTAGGTGTCCAAACATACTCTTAAATCCAAAACCATGATCAATTATAATAAGTCTACCATAACCACTACCTTTATGGTATGCTCCATACTCAACTATGCCATTAGCAGTCGCGACAATTTTTGTATTCATCTTTGCACGTATATCCACTCCTGGGTGGTGTTCTCTTCTATTAAGCGTTGGATGTATCCTCCAACCAAATTTACTCGTAATAAACCTATCAGGAACAGGATAACCACTGGGAATGTGTTGGAGCATAAATGCCATCTCTTTAGTATTTAACTTAGCACTATCAAATCTTTGCATTAAATCTAAATCTTTTGGTGGTTCCATTCCAATTATGCTTTCAATATCTGCTAACTTATCTGTTACATCTTGAAGCATCAACTCATTTTTCTTAACACTCTTTTTTAAGTTTGTATTTTTATCTTGTAATGCAGTATTTGCCTCAAGTACAAGTTCACGTTTATTCTCAAGCTCTTCTACTGAATTACTTAAATAATAGATAATTGCTAATGAAATTGCTAGAAATAATAAGATTCCAAAAACAAAATATATAACAATTTTTTTAATAATTTGATGAAGAGAATACTGTCTTATACCATGCAGATCACATACTGTTATAGAAAAACGTTTTTTATGTTGCATTATTTATAACTTGAACAAATTGTTCTAATACACTAAATGATCCAAAGACTAAATAAATCTTCTGCTCATCAATCTCCTTAAATTCAGAGCAGGGAATATCTAATGCCTTTGCAGCATCTTCAATTCTACTTTTTTTGGCTAACCTAGCGTTATCAAATGACAAAATTTCAATCGCTTCACAAAGTGGTTTAAACTCTTTTAAAATACCCTCGACATCTTTATCATCAAAACTATTATAAATGAGAGTAAATGTTTGAGGAGTTAGTGTTTTTACAATTGCACTAGCAGCTAATGGATTATGTCCAACATCAACAACTATATTTTGAGCAATAACTGTCAATCTTCCAAATGGTTTATTTGGAGTAAAACGCATTGGTTCCATATTTAAAGCTCTAAGTGTTGCTATAGCTGTTTCTAAATTTTGTTCATACATCTCACCTAAGACATACTCATCACTCAGTTCTCTAATCATTTTTCTATCTTCACTACGCAACAACTTATCTGTATACTCTAACCAAAAACTTCTCTCATTAGCCAAATCTTTTGCGATCTCTAAAACTTTTTTATCTGGTTGCTTTGATAATACTGCATGAAAGTCTATACTTTTTAATTTTGTTAGAGCTATCTCCTCTATGGTATCGCCTAAAAAACTTTGATGGTCTATTCCAATAGGAGTAATCACACTAATTTCTGAATCAAAAACATCTGTAGCATCATACTCACCACCAAGGCCTGCTTCTAAAACAATCCATTCACAAGATGAGAATGAGACAATAGCTAAAAATGTTGTGTACTCAAAATAGCTCAAAGATTCAGAAAGTTCCTCTCCTAAAATAGAAAAAAGCTCTTTATGTGCCTCCTCTAGGGAGTTATTGTCTATATTTGAACCATTTAGCCAAATACGTTCATTAAACTCCAAAACATGTGGAGAGCTATAGTGTCCTACAATAAAACCCTGTGCAGCTAAAGCAAGGGCAATAAAACGTCCAGTTGTTCCTTTAGCATTTGTTCCAACAACATGAATTACTTTAGGAACAATTAATTTGTCTTTTATCTGTGCATACACATTGAAGACTCTTTTAGTATCAATCTCATCATAATATAGGGGTTTATTTTCTAAAAATTCTTGTAAACTCATTAAGCTGGTATAACCTGATTCCTTCCACGTTGTTTCGCTAAATATAGTGCTTTATCTGCAGCTTTAATAGCCTCCTCAGAATTTATATGTTCACTTCTTAAAGAGACACCTGCACTAACTGTAACTAAAATAACTTTCTTTTTATACATAAATTTAGTCTTTTCAATACGCTGTCTAAATTTATCTGCGAGCTTCATCGCACCATCTTTTTTTGTTTTAGGTAAAATCACTAAAAACTCTTCTCCACCAATACGCCCGACTACATCTTCACTTCTTGAATGCTCTTTTAGTCCCTCTGCAAAAGATTTAAGTACAATATCGCCTGCATCATGCCCATATTTATCGTTAATTGTTTTAAAAAAATCTATATCAAAGGCAACAAATGAATAATCATCATGATAACGTTTAAACTGCGCTTCTATGACATCTAAATGTTTTTGAAAACCTCTACGATTATATAATTTTGTTAAAAAATCTTCATCACCTTCTTGTTGAGTATCTTTTAATTGCTGCTCTAGCATCTTTACACGCTCTTGCATTGCAGACATGATATTATGCTGTTGCGTCATTGCACTGCTTAATGAATTACTCTCTTTTTCTAAAGATGTAGCAATCTCAAAAAGATTTTTACCCATCGCTTTGACATCTGTTAGAGTTTCTGTTTTTTTAAGTCTCTTTTTAATCTCAATTAAATGCTCACTACTACCATCTGTAATCTCTATAATATTAATAAGTTGAGATGATATTTTTTCAATAACATCATCAAGTGTAGAAATTGTCTCCATAAAAGCAGCACGATCTAACTCTACTCGACGACGTATCATAATCTCTACTTCATCTTGTCCTGCACTACTATTTAAATAGGTTGTATCTTTTTCTAAAATTGCAGCTAAATCTTCTATTTTCTCATCATAAACCAAAGATGGTTTCAGAGCATGGCACAAAAGCGAAAGAGCAGAACTATTATCTATGCTATGTTTATCTGTTAATGGTGAGTAGTAATGTGTTGCTTTTTTAATAAGCCCTTCTAAATCATTTTTATCTATTTTTTCAGGTAATAGTGAATCTAAAAACGAATCATCATATGTAGTTAAAAAATTCATCCACTTATTTTTAAGACTATCTATAACTTTAGTATCTGGTGTTGATGAGAGTGTTTTAAGTGAAGAATCCGCTAAAGTAGATGCCTCTTTATTATGTAGTGATGCAATGGTATTTAAAAGGTGCCTTGAAAGACCAACAAGCATCTCAACTTGTTTTTGCGCAATATCACCATGTGTGCGGTTAATGCGGACAATTGCAAAGTCAAATAGTTCTTGCAGCGTTTCCAAATGGTAGTCGTGCAAGCTATCTTGAATTTCAGGCTCTAGCTGAAATATAAAATTATCTATTTTATTACAATCATCAATCTTAAATTTAGCACGCTTTGCCTCTTCGCAAAAGGCTTGTTCGAAATTATCAGGTGACCACTCTTTTGCATTTTTTTTAAGTTTTGCAAGAGCTAATTTTGTAATTTTTTCTATCTGCATTATTTGGCTCCAAGTAACCCACGAACTGCAAGTTGAGAGATTAAAGAATCAATAGCTTTTAAAGATGCCTTTTGTATCGCTTCAAAACGTAAACTATCTGTAATAATAGCGTTTGGCTCAACAGGAAAGTCAAAGTGTCCAATAACTTCAAATGGCTCTTTCTCTTTAGATGACAAAACATTCATAGAGATATTTGTACGATAAAAAACAACATAACCATTTCTATCAAATTGAAGAGGTAAAAAAGTCAATTTATCAAGCTCTAATCGTAGAGATGTTTTTGCATTATCTTCTCTTACTGGACGAATACCCATTCTAATCTGAAGAGCTTCACTTAACGCGTCTTTAATTAAAACTGAATTTTCAGGATCTTGCTTAAAGGTCTGTGTAGAGATATAAACGCTCTGCCCTGTCACATTGCGAGCATAATGTGACACTGGACGATAACCACACCCACTTATTAAAAAAATTAAAAATGCAACTTTTACAATTCCTAGCATATTAGCTCCTGACATAAACTACTCTCCATTCTCATTTAAAAACCCATTAATTGACTTAATCTCTATTTCTTCAACTTTTTGTGACTGTTTATCGTTAGTAACTAAAACCATATTATTAGAATAAGCAGTAGCGCAAATTATACTATCAGGTAGCTTTATTGAATAATTTTTTCTAAACTCTATCGTTTTGTTTTTCACACTAGAATCTATTTCAAGAATTTTAAAATTTGAAAGAAGCTTTCTCATACTTTCAGTTTCTATAGGTGTTATTTTTGGAAATGAGAGAAGTTCCATCTCTGTAATAACTGAAATTGCATAATTAGCACTTGGCAGCTCAATTTTATTATTTATTGCGTATATAATTATGTTAGTATCTAAAAGATACCTACCATTCATCACGCATCTCTTTTTGTAACTCAACAGAATCTAGACCATTAAAACAATCTATAGCATAATTAGAAAAATCTATTTTATTTCCTTTACTACCTAATTCATATACAGAATCATCAACCATCAATAGAACTTTCGCATGAACTTTTTTTAAATTACTATACCTCTTAGGAACATGTACAATACCATTGTCAATATCTGTTTCGAATTCTACTGCGTACATTTCAATTCCTTATAAAACTTAATAAAAATAACAAACTATCAAAATTCTTTATTTAAGTCTGTATTTTACTCTATTTATTCCAATAATTTAGAATTATTATTTAACAACTATATTTATTAACTTATTAGGTACTACAATTACTTTTACAATAGTCTTTGCATCTGTCCATTTTGTGGCTTGTTCTAGTGCAATTTTCTCTATTTCATCTTTAGAAGTATCAATATCTACTTCTATCTCAAATCTACGTTTTCCATTAATACTAACTGCTAATGTCAAACTAGAAGCAACAAATACCTCTTCTAATACTTTTATAGGAGCAAAATTAGTACGCTTGAAAAGCTCTGTACTAAGTTCCCATGCTAAGTGAGGAACAATTGGCTCAAGCACGTGGAGTAAAATAAAATAACCCTCTGTCCAGACATCGCTATTATTTTGCACATTAAGAGCATTAAGAGCTTCCATAACACCTGCAATTAGTGTATTAAACGCATGACTATCTGTAAATACATACTCTGAACGTTTTAACGCCTCATAAACTTTTTTACGCGCCTCTTTTTCTTCATTAGTTAAACTAGAATGCAAAATTGTAGGTATTTTTTCTACTTTTTGCACATTAGAAGCGCGTTCAAAGAGACGTTTTAGAAATTTGTATGCACCCTCTACACCTTTATCGTTCCACTCTAGCTCTTTTGTTGGAGGGGCTGCAAAAAGAATAAATAGTCTTGCTGTATCTGCGCCATAATCTTTAATAATACCATCTGGATCTACCACATTACCCTTAGACTTACTCATCTTAGCGCCATCTTTTAGCACCATCCCCTGAGTAAGAAGATGAGAAAAAGGTTCATCACTTTTAATGTGTCCTAAGTCTCTCATAACTTTTGTAAAAAACCTTGCATACAGCAGGTGTAAGATTGCATGTTCAATCCCACCGATGTAGTGATCTACATTCATCCAGTAGTCAATTGATTCTCTATCAAAAGCTTCACTTTGTGCAAGTTTAGGGTTTGTGGCATACCTTAAAAAATACCAACTCGATTGCACAAAAGTATCTAAAGTATCTGTCTCACGTTCAGCATCATTTCCACATTTTGGACATTTTACATATTTAAATTTTGGATGAGAATCAAGAGGATTACCCTCTCCATTTATCTCAACATCTTCAGGAAGTGCCACTGGTAAATTCTCTTTTTTCTCAGGCACTACACCACAAGAGCTACATTTAATTAAAGGAATAGGAGCGCCCCAATAACGCTGGCGGCTCACTCCCCAATCTTTTAAACGAAAATTAATTACTTTTTTACCTAATGAATTAGCCTCAAAATGTTTAATAATCTCACTTTGAGCTTTAATGTTGTCAAGTCCGTTAAACTGCTCACTATCAACTAAAATTCCATCATCTGTAATAACACTTTTAATCGGTAAATTATACTTACTAGCAAACTCTGCGTCACGCTCATCATGAGCAGGAACAGCCATAACCGCCCCACTTCCATAATCTGTAAGAACAAAGTTAGCAACCCAAACAGGTACACTTTCCCCAGTTAATGGATGAACTACAGAGATTCCAAGAGCCACGCCCTCTTTTTCAAGTGCCGCACGCTCACGTGCTGGAATATTTTGCATATCTTTAATTTTCTGAGCTACACTAGAATCTAAAAGATTATTTTCTAACATGAAAAGTACAATATCATGCTCAGGAGCAAGTGCTGCGTAGCTTACACCATAAATTGTATCTGCTCTTGTTGTAAATACATCAAAACCATCAAATTTATCACTAAGTAACGCTTTACTAACTTCATCAAATTTAAAATTAAACTCTAACCCCTCACTTCGCCCTATCCAATTCTCTTGCATAGTAATGACTTGTGATGGCCAAATATCTTTTAATTTCTCTAAATCATCTAATAAATCTTGTGCATAATCTGTAATTCTAAGATAATATTGGTTCATCTTACGCTGTACAATTGGAGTATCACAACGCCAACAACACCCTTCAACTACCTGCTCATTTGCCAAAATTGTTTTATCATTAGGACACCAATTAAGCAGTCCCTCTTTTTGATAAAGCAGACCCTTTTCATACATCTCAATTATAAACTCTTGCTCAAATTTTGTATAAAGCTCATCTGAAGTTGCGAACTCACGCTCTTTACTAAAAGATAGTCCTAAAGCGCTCAGCTCACTGCGCATATAATCTATATTTTCATAGGTCCATTTTTTAGGATGAACACCATTCTTAATAGCAGCATTTTCAGCTGGCATTCCAAAAGAATCCCATCCAATTGGATGAAGTACATTAAAATCTTGTTGACGATAATAGCGTGCAAACGCATCGCCAATAGTGTAATTTCTAACATGTCCCATATGAATACGTCCACTAGGATATGGAAACATACTAAGAATATATTTTTTCTTTTTTGTAAAATCGACACTAGGTTCAAAACTTGCGTTATCGCTCCACCAACCCTGCCACTTTTTCTCTATTGTCTGCGCGTTGTACTGCATATAGTATTTATCCTACTTTAACTTTTTAATGCAGAATTTTATCTTTTAAAGACTTGAAGTATGATAAGAACATTTAAAAACTAGGCATTCACAGTAAAGCTTATTGCTCCAAAACTTACATAATTAAAGATGCTACAAGAATAGTTACTGCAACTATGACAGCACACATCATAAATCCTTCATATAATTCATTTATCAATCAAATAGTTAAAATATAATTGTGTGTTCTTAAAGACTCTTAATTTTCACACAAACTAAATAATAAACAGATTTCTTTTCTTTTTGGAGATTAGTACCAACATGTGAAAGAGTCTTAGAATTAAACACTACTTAGATTAAATAAAAAAGCTTATTCTAACTATATTCTATTATAATTATTCAATTTTTTAATATAAAGGTTTTTTATGCCACATATCGAAGATTTTCATGCCGTTTGCGCTCAGTTATTAACTCCAGAGGATATAAAAATCTCAGAAGAACTTTATGAACAGATTGTAAAAGAATCTGTAGTAGTTGAAATATCTTCAGGTGATAAGCAGCCAAATATAAAACTATACTCTTTAAGACAAATTTATCTATCAGAAGTTACTCCAATACTTGATGATTTTGGATTTAATATTATTGATGAAGTTACATTCAACTTAGAACGTTCTGATACAACTGTATACATCAATCGTTTCAACATAGATATTCCAGATTTTTCACTTTTAGAAAATGCAAAAGATAATATTATACATGTTATAAGTGAAGCTATGAGAGGATTAATTTTTACAAAATGTCACCTATTTTCTATAATTTATCTACAAAACATCTCCGTTAGAGAGGTTCTTTTACTTCGTGCAATTATAGAGTATATGAACCAATCAGTAGTATTAATAAATGAAAAAGCTTTTATAGACACAATAAAAAGAAACCATGGTATGGCTAGACTATTTTTAGACTATTTTTTAACAAAATTCAGACCAACTCAAACAAAACGAGAACCACTTATGAAAGAGTTAAGTCTAAAGATAGAAGAAGAGATAAAAAATATTCCCTCAGTCACAGATGATAAAATATTAAAATTGACATATGAGATGCTAAAAAGTGTTACTAGAACTAACTATTTTTTAAACAAAGATACAATTGCTTTTAAAATAGATACAAAAACTTACAGAGAGAACCTAAAGGGACTACAACCAAATATTGAATCATTTGTATACAATCCACAATTTAGTGGATTACACCTAAGAATGACAAAAATTAGTCGTGGTGGACTACGCTGGAGTGAAAGACATGATGATTACCGTGAAGAGATAAAATCATTAATGATTACACAAGAGGGTAAAAACTCTATTATTGTTCCAGATGGGGCAAAGGGTGGTTTTGTAATTAGAAAAGATAAAGAGGATATTACAAAAGAGATATTTAAAGGTTTTTATGTAAACTTCATTAATAATCTACTAGACCTTGTTGATAATAAAAAAGGTCCAGAGGTAATTAAAAACCCTGATATAGTAGCATATGATGATGATGATACATATTTTGTTGTAGCAGCTGACAAAGGAACTGCCGCAATGAGTGATATTGCAAATGAAACTGCAATTAAACGTGGGTTTTGGTTAGGCGATGCGTTTGCTAGTGGTGGAAGTAATGGGTATAGCCATAAAGATTTAGGAATAACAGCAAAAGGTGCTTTTAAATCTGTTCAGAGATTCTTCATAGAAAAAGGAATTAATTTCTATGAAGAGAGTGTTACAATGGTTGGAATTGGCTCTATGAATGGTGATGTTTTTGGTAATGGAGTACTCTTAAGCAAACATTTTAAACTCCTTGGTGCAATTAGTCATAAAGAGATTTTCATTGACCCAGACCCTGATCTTGAAATTGCCTATGATGAGCGCGCACGGCTTTTTACTGCAGCAAGTGGTGCATGGTCTCAATATGACCTTAAAAAAATAAGTGAAGGTGGCGGTATCTTTCAACGTGATGCAAAATCAATCACAATAACACAGCAGATGAAAAAATTTATAAGAACAACACGTAAAACATTAAGTGGAGAAGAGCTAGCACAAGAGCTATTAAAAGCTAAAGTTGATATTCTTTTTAATGGTGGTGTTGGTACATATGTTAAAAGTTCAGATGAGAGTAACATTGAACTAGGAGACAAACAAAATGAAGGTGTTCGTGTAGATGGATGTGATCTTCAAGCATATTCAGTGTGTGAGGGTGGAAACTTAGGTTTCACACAACGTGCTCGTATAGAGTATGCAAAAAATGGTGGTAGATTAAATCTAGATGGTATAGATAACTCAGCAGGTGTTGACATCTCAGATCATGAGGTAAACTTAAAAATTTTACTAAATATTATTAGTGATAAAGGTATCTTAAAACAAGAAGATAAAGAGATTACACTTAAAAATTTAACAGAGCAGACTATGAATATGGTTCTTTGGGATAACTATAACCAAGCTCTTGCAATATCGCTTGAGGTGAACCGTTCAAAAGAGAAACTACATGAGTTTGAACGTTCAATTGAAGTACTTGAAAAAAACATAATTCACTTTATAAGAAAAGATTTTTTCATACCTAAAAGTGAAAACTTTAATGATATATTAACTGCACGCGGAAGTATTGTACGTCCTGTACTTGCCTCTTTATTATCATACTCTAAGATTTTTGTAAAAAACCTACTATTAAGTAGTAATTTAATAAATGAACCATTTGCTCAAACTTATTTAGATAAATATTTTCCTAAATCATTTAGTGCAATCTATAAAAATGAAATAAGCGCACACCCACTTAAAAATGAGATTATAGCTACATATATTGCAGATAAAATCATTAATTTTCAAGGTACTCCATTCATTAGTGATTATGCAAAATTAGGTAAAGATAAATTCATAACTAAAATAAAATCATACATAATAAGCAACCGTCTATTTGGTGCAAATGACATACGATTTGAAATTTTTAGAAATGATTATGAAATTAAGACGCAAAAGCAATATGAGTTGTTATTTGAAGTTGAAAATGCACTATCATTCTCTACAAATTGGATGGTAAAATATCTTAGTGAACATCAGATTGATGCTGGTTATATATTAGACTATAGAGATGAACTGTTTGAACTGCTCAAAAAGTATGCCCCAGACAATATAGTACCAATTATAAAAGATCAAGATGACTTCAATCGCTTCTTTTCGGTATTAGATTACTTAAGGTTTGCAATTGCAGCGATTAGTATTAAAGAGAGCAATTCTCATACTCTAACAGATATCGCTGGACTTTTCTATCTTGTAATAAACCGCTTTAGCATTATAGAAATTTTAGAGAGTCTAAACACATTAGTGATACAAGATCCAAACGAAAGACATATGAGACGCCAACTTCGTCAGTTTATAGAGTATATTGTTGTGCAATATACACATAAAGTTCTAAGTTTTCAAAGATACGATGAGAGTGCAAATAAAGCATTTGAAAGCTACATTGAAAATGGAAGCTCGACGTTTGAAGAGATTGAGGAGCAAATTAGAATATTCAAAGAGAGTGATAAAAAAGATTTAACAGTAATATCTATTACTGTTAATATGTTAATGGCTTCAGCTATATAAAGTTAAAAACCTTTTTTAAGGTTCAAAAAAATGAGACTGTGAACGGTAGTTTATATGACTACACAAAGATTACACATTATATGGGTAACCTATATTTATCATAACTAAAAGGATTTGAGATGTTATACACAGTAGAAACATTAACTTCACTTGAAACAGTTAAAACAACAATGGATAAGCGCGCTAAAGAGTATAAATTTGGTCTACTTAAAGATTATAATTTTCAAGAGATGCTCGAACTTAAACATTTTCCAATTAGTCACGAAATTCATGTATTTGAACTATGTTTCCCACCAGCTGCACAACAAGCAATGGAGAGTATTCCTACAATGTCTGTTTATCTGCCTTGTAGAGTTTCAGCTTTTGTAGAAAATGGTAAAACTAAACTTACCACAATTGGAATGGAAGAGATTATGCAAAATTTTGACCTGCCTAATGATTTTAAAGAACATATGGGTGAAGTATATAAAAGACTTCAAGATTTAATGAATAGTTTTAATAAATAAAGGATTTATTATGAAACAAATTATTAAATCAACCACAATCTTAGCTTTAAGTTTTGCGACATCTTTAATGGCAGATGTAAATGGGATTGTTACTACCGATTCAAATGGTACACAAACAATTAATTACAAAGTTGACATGAAACCAGGCTGGAGTATGTTCAGTATTCCTGGCTATAAAGCATATAAAGTACAAGATATTTTAGGAGACAATACAAGTGTTGATGCAATCTACTCTTATAATTCTACAACACAACAATGGATGTCATTTAGTACAACTGATTCTAGCGGAGCGGTTACAGAACTTGTTCCGGGCATTGGCTATTGGATAATGGCAAAAGAGAATATACAGCTCAATTTTAAATCAGATATTGTGCAAAATGGTAGCTATGAAACGGCATCAATTACAATGAATCCAAATTTATCTACTCAAAAAGATATTAATATTACCACTGAGAGTTATGCCAACATGTGGACTGAAGATGGCACAATAAACACGCAATTTCATCAAGGATATGGTTCTGTTGATTGGAGTGTTGCACGTAGTGGTGGTGGCAATATGTTTTGGAATAATACAACCAATTCTAATGATTGGATGTTTACTGGAAGTGATGGAGCAAGCCAAACAGGCTGGTCAAATTATACAAATATGGGTAATGGAATGAGAAGATAATAATGAGAGATAAAATAGTAGACTTCTGATTTTGTAAGAGATCTAATAAAGATATATTAAAGAAGAAAAATGACTTATGCAAAAAAACTATTTATACATTTGGCTATTGCAATAGTTACTGTATGGATATTAATAAGCGTAAGTACATTTATTTATGAAATTATATATATTGAACAACATATAAAACAAGAAGCGTTAAATGCGTCAAATAAACTAAGTAAAAAATTTATGCAGATGAATTATATGAGTAATAACAGTTTTGGCTCAAAAATGCAAAATTATAAACAAACAAGTATAATCAAAGATACTCATTTTCATCTATTTAGTATTACAGAACAAGATGGTAATGTAATCACCTATGAGACTTCAAAGAATTTTGAGAGCATAAAACAACAGATTAAAAAATATAACCATGAATTTAATGTCTATGATGATGGAAATTCAAAAATAACTGTTATGCATGATCATGATAATAACATCTACTATTTAGACCTTGTTATGCCTTGGAAAATATCTGAAAATAATTATGGTGTGTTACACACTCTTTACGATGGTACACATCACATAGATAAAATATACAACGAATGGTTTAAGAGCATTATTGAATCAATAGTAATAATGTTACTATTCTTTATAGCTGGTTATCCAACAGTTTTATTTTTACAGCACGATATTATTAAGAAAAATAGAGAACTGTCAAAAATAAATATAGATATTTTAAATTTATTAGGTACAACTGTCGCAAAAAGAGATAGTGATACTTATACTCATAATTTTAGAGTAACCCTATATGCCTTACTATTGGGTGAAGCTTTGAAACTAACAAAATCAGAGTTAAAATCACTCATTAAAGGTGCATTTATTCATGATGTTGGAAAAATAGGAATAAGCGATACAATTTTGTTAAAACCAGCGAAGCTAACAGATGATGAGTTTAAAATAATGAAACAACATGTCAACATAGGTCAAGAAATTATCATAAATAGTGAGCAGCTAAATGATAGTAAAAATGTTGTTCTATATCATCATGAAAAATATGATGGAAGTGGTTACCTAAAAGGATTAAAAGGTGAAGAGATACCACTGAATGCACGTATTTTTGCTATTGCAGATGTATTTGATGCATTAACATCAAAAAGACCATACAAAGAGCCGTTTACTTACGAGAAATCAAAAGAAATTATGTATAAAGATTCAGGTACTCACTTTGACCCTAAACTTATCACTATATTTTTTGATATAATTCATGATTTATATAATAAAATCAACTCTAATGATAATGAGACTGATTTAAAAAATTTACTAAATGAAAAAATAACACAATACTTCGATTAGTACTTCATTCCAGCTGCTTCTAAAGCACGACGTATATTTGTCATACTTTTTTGTTTATCTCTACACCAAGGTGGGTCTAATAAACTTTTATCATCAATTCCAGCGCTAAGACGCTGTATACTTACATTTTCAGGGAGCATCTTTACAGCTTTTACTAAAATATCTATATAACTATCTTCATCTATTGGACTAAAAGTTCCTTGTGCATACTCATTTGCCAAAGCAGTTCTCTCCATTACATAAAGAGAGTGTATTTTAATGGAATCAATACCCCACTCAATAGCTTTTTCCATTGTATGGAGCATCATCTCTTCATCTTCTTCAGGCAATCCAAATATAACATGTCCACAAACATTTATGCCCAGCTCTTTTGAGCGCTTTATCCATTTTTCAACATTAGCAGCGTCATGTCCACGGTTAATTCTCTCTAAAGTCTCATCATAAACAGACTGTATCCCATACTCAACCCAAATTTCATGCTTTTTAGATAGTTCTGCTAAATACTGTAATGTCTCTTCAGTAATACTATCACTTCTAGTTCCAATACTTAGCCCTACAACATCTTCTAACTCCAAAGCACTCTCATATAGTGCTTTTAGTGTCTCAAATGGTGCATATGTATTTGTAAATGATTGAAAATAGACTAAAAATTTTTGAGCTTTATAATTTCTTCTGAGTTTTGGAGTAAGCGCTTCAAATTGCAATTTTAACTGTTCTAACTGCTTTTCAAGATATGGATTCTCTTTGGATTCTAAATTCAAATAGAACTTTTTTAATGGTTGAACTTTGTTTAAAGATGGACTAAATGACTCATTTTCACAAAATGTACATCCACCACGAGCCACATTACCATCAATATTTGGGCATGTAAAACCAGAGATGCTTACAGGAACTTTGTAGGTCTTAGCGCCAATTTTTTCGCGTAAGTAGCTCCCGTATGTTAATAGTTGCCGAGTTTTACCCTTTTGGGTACTAAACGATATAATTTCCGTCAAAACAAGCTTTACAGTATGTAAGATTAGAAGGAACACTACGTTCTAATCCATCAATTGAGAGATACGCTAGTGAATCAGCTTCTATATATTCGCAAATTGCATCAACATTTAAGTTAGAACCGATTAACTCACTCTTTTCAGGAGTATCAATTCCATAATAACATGGATCAGTTGTAGGAGGAGAGCTAATTCTCATATGAACTTCTGCGGCCCCTGCTTCTTTTAACATCCTAATAATTTGGCGACTAGTCGTACCACGTACAATACTATCATCAATTACAATCAGACGTTTTCCAGAAATCAATTCCTTAATTGGATTCAATTTCATCTTTACTTTTAAATTTCTAATTTTTTGAGTTGGTTCAATAAAGGTACGTCCAACATAATGATTTCTTGTAATTCCAAGCTCAAAAGGTATACCACTGCTTTGTGAATAACCAAGTGCTGAGGGAAGACCACTATCTGGAACTGGAATAACCATATCAGCCTCAACTGGTTTCTCTTTTGCTAACTCTTCACCCATTCTTTTACGAACCAAATAACCATTTTCACCAAAAATAGTACTATCTGGACGTGCGAAATATACATATTCAAATATACAGTGATGAGGAGTTGGCTCTTCTAATTGAATAGAACGCGGTGGTTTTTTATCTTCAAAAATTAGAAGCTCGCCTGGACGAATATCTCTTACAAACTTTGCACCAATTAAATCAAAAGCACAAGTCTCACTAGCTACAACATAACCATTCTCACCAACACGACCTAAACTAAGTGGTCTAAAACCATGAGGATCACGCGCTGCAAACATTGTTGTATGATCTGTAAAAATTAGAGAATATGCCCCCTTAACTTTACCAATACCATCAATAATACGTTCAATCAAATCCTTTTTTTCACTTTTTGCAATTAAGTGAATAAGATTTTCTGTATCCATAAAGGTTTGAAAAATAGCACCACGCTTAATTAAATCATTACGTACTTCTTGCGCATTCGTAAAATTACCATTATGCGCAATTGCCATTTCACCGAGCTCGTAACGTGCATAAACTGGTTGCGCATCTAAAATAGAATCATCACCTGCTGTGGAGTAGCGAGTATGTCCAATTGCAACATCACCCTTTAATGTTTCTAACTTTTGACTATCAAAAACTTGTGATACTAAACCTCTATCTTTAATAGTAATGAGTTTTTTACCATTACTACTAGTAATACCAGCAGCCTCTTGCCCACGGTGTTGCATACTAAATAGTGAATAATAGGCTAAGTTAGCCGCATCTGGATGGTTATAAACACCTACGACAGCGCATTTTTCATTTATATCTTCTCTCACTATATCCCCAAACAATCTTTAATATCATACAAACCATTCTCTTGCTTGACTAACCACTCTGCTGCTCTAATTGAACCTTTAGCAAAAGTGTCTCTACTAGTTGCAGTATGTGAAAGTTCAATAAACTCTCCATCGTTATAAAAACCAACCGTATGACGTCCTACAATATCACCACCGCGAAGAGCCATTACAGCAATTTCATCACTACTGCGCTCACCTATATCTCCATTTCTTCCACTAGTACGTACCTTGTCTAAATCAAGACCTCTCGCACGAGCTGCGCTATCAGCAAGTGTTAAAGCTGTACCACTTGGTGCATCTTTCTTATAACGATGATGCATCTCAACAACTTCAATGTCAAAATCTCTCAATTTTTCTGAAGCTGTTGCTACTAACTGATTGAGAAGTGCAACACCCATAGACATATTTGTAGCATAAAGAATAGGCATTTGATTTGAAGCTTCTATTAGAAGATTCTTTTGGTGAGTACTCAATCCTGTTGTGCCAATTACTATTGCACGACCACCGATTTCTAATGCTGTCTCTAGGAGTTTTTCCATAGCATCAGGTAGTGAAAAGTCTATTATTATGTCACAACTTCCTAAGAATGTTTTCATATCATTTGTAACTAATACAGAGTGATCAATTGCAAAGTTAAGCTCATTTCTAACATAAACGCTAGATAAAGCTAACTCAGAATGCTCACGTAGATGATCTACAATTAATCTACCAACTCGCCCAGATGCTCCAAATACTCCAACTCTTACCATTTAAAGTCCTACTCGTTTTTTAATTTATCTACATAACCTAAAGACTGAAGAGCAGCCACTGTTCCATCTGCTGCTGCACATACAACCTGTTTTGCAGCATCCATTCTCATATCACCAGCTGCATAAAGCCCCGCTGTAGAGGTATTCATTTTTATATCGACTATAACCTCACCATATTCGTTTAATTCACATAAAGAGCTTCCATCTTCTTGTATCAATGTCTGATTATTAATGTCATTACCAACAAAAACAAACACACCAGGAATACCTAAATCACGAATTGAACCATCACTAAGTTCAACTTTCAAACCAGTAACACCCATAGCATCACCATATACTTCAGCAGGTTTGGCATTTAAAATAAGTTCAACATTTTCAAGCTTTTCAATTCTCTCTAATGTACTAGGTGCAGCTCGAAATTTATCTCGTCTATGAATTAAATATACCTTTGAACAGATATCAGCTAAGTATATTGCCTCTTCTAAAGCAGTATCTCCACCACCAATTACAGCAACCTCTTTATTTTTATAGAAAAAACCATCACATGTTGCACAGGTACTAACACCTTTTCCAAAAAGCTCACCCTCGCCTTTAAAACCAGCACGCTTAGGTGTACTTCCAGTACAAACAAGAACACTTAAAGCCTCTTGTGTTGATCCATCTCCTAAATGAATCGTGAAAGTGTCACCCTCTTTTGTTACACGCATAACTTCAAGCATCTCATGTTTAAGTCCAAAACGCATACATTGTTCAGGCCAAACAGACATCATATCCATTCCACTTTTAACCTCAGGAACACCAGGATAGTTCTCTATCTCACTACTATTCATAATTTGACCACCTGGCATGCCTTTTTCAAACATAACCACGTTCTTTAAACCACCTCTAGTTGCATAAAGTCCAGCAGTAAGTCCAGCAGGTCCACCACCAATAATTGCTAAGTCTAATTTATCCATGTTATTCAACGTCCTTCAACTGCGCGAGATTTTCTAGTTTTTGAATCATACTATCTTGTTTATAAAGACTATCTTTGAATCTCTTTATAATAAAAACAGTAGGTGCCTGGTAAATATTAAAACGCTGTATTGTTTTAAGTACTGTATTTGTTCCACTTCTTAAATATTGTACTTTTGTAGTATTTTTAAACTCCCGCTGGTACATATCTATAGCCAAAATTGGATACTCAGAATTTAGTTTATTTATAAATTTCTCACTCTGTCCCATTTTAGAACTGTAAAAAATCACCATATAGCGCTCTTGTGTGGGTACAAAAATATCTTTTTGAGTATAAAAAATCCACTCATCGAAGTTAACAAATTTATATTCTGAGAATTTATAATTAAAGTAAGCAAAAGCGCCAGCCACCATGGCAGCACCAAAGAAAGACGCAAACAACGTAGTAACTGAAAAGATACTTCGTCGTCTACTAGTTTGAGCATTTTTAGGTTTCAAAAGTCAAACCTAAATTATCTTAAATTACAGTAGAGCGTCTAGTTTTTGTGAAAATACTTGCTTAGATGCTGCACCGATCATTTGATCAGCAATTTGACCATCTTTAAAGATGATAAGCGTAGGAATTGAACGAATACCATATTGAATAGCAATCTCTTGTTCTTCATCTGTATTTACTTTACAAATTCCAGCTTTTCCATCATACTCTTCTGCTAATTCTTCAATTACAGGAGCAATCATACGACATGGTCCACACCAAGGTGCCCAGAAGTCTACTAAAGTAACTCCCTCTTTAATTGTATCTGCAAAGTTTGAGTTCGTTAATGTTACTGGTTTAGCCATAATAATATCCTCGTTTAGTTTTGCGAGAATTGTACTATTTTAAACTTTAAAAAGACTTATTGAATTATATAATCTATTATTCTTACATTAATTTAAACTCATCTCCTGGCTTCCAGTCTATGTAGACACTATCTTTAAAATCTAAATGCGGAGCTTTACAAAACATCGCTTTAAAATCACTACTGCTCTCATTTGAAAAGTAGTGAGCATCTCCTGGCTCGCAACGAAGATAGTCACCAGCTTTTAATAAAATTCTATCACCATTTACGTAAACAGCACACTCACCATCAAGTGCTAAAAAAGATTCCTCTTGATATTCATGCTTATGACAAGGGTGATTCTCTCCTGCTGTAATCACAACAACACCAGCATCAACATTAGGCCCTTTTGTTAAATATTTTGGTCCACGATTTCCAAAACGGTACTCATGCTCACTCTCACTAGTTAAATACATATATTACCTTGTTACATAATTTTTAGAAGCAAAACTAACATATAATATGGATGCCAGTACAATAACAAATATTATAGTATATCCTGTTGGTAAATCTAAATTATATGAAGCGAATAAAGCTATTATTATGCTCAATGAGCCAAATAAGAAAGAAAAAAGTAACACATTAATTCTATTTTGAAATAATCCCGCATAAGCTGGTGCAATTAAGAGTGAAAAAACCACTAAAACACCAGCAGATTGAACAGAAGATGTTACAGTTATAGCTAGCATTGTAAAAAACAGTAACTCTTTAAATTTTTTATCAACTCTTGGATAAACAAAAAACATAACAATTGACACAAAAGCATAAAGAGTAAGACTTTTATACAACTCATCTGAAGAGATAAATAAAATATCTGAAGCACTTAATTTACTAAAAAGCTCTACTCCTTCTGTACTTTTCGCTAAAACCAGCATAACAGTTGAAATTCCAAGAGCATATAACAGACCTATAAAAGCTTCAATTTTTTCTACTTTTTTTGTTGCCCAAGTAATTATTAAAGCCGCTATTATTGCAAATAATAGCGTCATAGCAGTTTGAAATTTTGCGTCCATAAAAGCTATACTAATTGCCATTCCAATTGAAGCAATTTGTCCTATAGCTAAATCTGTAAAAATTACACCTCGTTTTATGATTTCAATGCCAAAAATAGCATGAATAAAAACAAGTGCAATGGCAAGCACAAAAGCTGGCCATAACATTTCAACTATTGACATATTCTGTTTCCAATAGTGTTATAAAAATTCTCTAGCGTATCGCTATTTTTAACTGCTCCTACTTCATGCGGCACTATTTGCACATTTGCTTCAGATTTTGAAGCTATGAATTTAGCAGTTTTTTTCTCATGATAAACATCTTGCAAAATTAATTTAACTCCATTTTCTCTCATATTATTTATTAACTCTATTGTATGTTTAGAGCTTGGCACAATTCCTGGAAGTGGTTCTATATTTCCAAAATTCTCATAAGAGTATCGTTTTAAAAAGTAGTTAAATAACTCATGGTACTGAACTACTTTTTTACTCTTACATCTTGACATTTTATTATCAAATTTATCTAAAAAGCTATTCCAAGATTTTAAAAATATTTTTAAATTGTTTTCATATTGATTTTTATGAGATAAATCAAGTTGTTCTAATCTATTTGCAATAACTTTAGCTAAAATTAAAATATTATGAGGGTCTAATATATAATGAGGATTCCCTTGTGCATGAATATCTCCAAAACCCCTTGATACAGAAAGAGGTTTATTAATCATATCAATAAAATGAGACATATCTAAAAAGCCTTTAGCACCTGCTTGAATTTTTGCATTGTTTGCATTTTTTATAAGTGGTGGTAACCAACCAATTTCTAATCCACCTCCATTTATAATCAGCAAATCAGCACGACGAAGTTTAGAAATTAAAGATGGTTTTGGTACTATAAAATGTGGGTCATATTTACTACTACCTAAAACTTGAACATCAACTAAATCTTTACCTATCTCTTTTGTTATAGCACCAAATGTTGAATAGGTCGTATCAACTCTAAGTGACGCGAACAAACCACTTACAAATACCAATATTAATATTATATTTTTCATTTATACTCCTAAAAATCGTGAGCGCCATGCGCACCAATCGCAATATTTAGCGACAACATTATTTCATTTATGTCTCTTCTTTGAGCATTAATAACTTTTGTTTTATCTTTTGTATATTGAAGCCTTAACCTAGAAAAAGGGAATGGTTTATATTGAAGCATAGCGGTATATCTATCTAAATTATCACTAGATTTGTAAGCAGATAAATCTGTATCATTCTTTGTAATAGCTTCATATCTAGCACCCATTGCATAGTTGTTATTATAGTTATATATTAACTCACTATAAAAACCTGCTTGTTTATCTTTTTTTACTCCAATATCTTTGTTTCTATAAAGATACTCGTTTTGAAACATAATAGAGCTATAGCTTGAAAGTTGTTTATTAAAAGTTAAATCAACTCCATAAATATCTGTGTCATTAGCGCTACTATTTTTTCCATGTGCAAAACTAACACCACCTAAAACTGACAAGTCATCACTTATATCAACACTGCTTTTCAAATAGGATACATAAAGATTATTTTCTTGCGTATCTCCAAAGCTTTGGTCATTAACTCCTTGTAGCATTTCAATTCCCGCCATTATGTAAGTATCAGTTGGTGCAACATATTGTAACTGTACCCCAGCTTCACCAATGCCCTCTGTACCAAAAAGTGCTTCATAAATAATTGCCTGTGTGCTAAAATTCCATGCATGTTGATGTTTAGAATTTATGCGTCCAAATGAACTTTTAAATTTACCGGCTTTTATTTGTAGCCCATAAAGTAATGCCCTAGTCTTAACATAAGCCTCATCAATCTCAACGCTATCATTTTCAAAATGAAAAATAGCAAATGCGTCAAAATATGGATCAACAGCTGAACTCATAGCTAGTTCTGCATAATTTAGATTAAATCCTCTATCTGGATTAAAAGGAATTTCAGCATCACCACTATTTATAAAACCTGGAATTGCATAATTTGCATATTCATTATTAGCTACATCTCTACCAATTGCAGACATATTTAGGATAAGTGCAATATCTGGTAGATACTCTTTTTGTGAAAAACTAGAAGAGCTACTTTTTGCTTGTAACATTTTTGTTTCAAATAAACTTTCATCTTTTCCTTCACTCTCTTTAGTTAGTGCATCAACTTTTGCTTGTAATTTTTGCATAACTATCTGTTGCTGTCTTAATTGCTCTTTAATTTCATCTAATTCTGCATTAGCAAATAAAGATGAGATTGTAAGCAAAGACAAACTTATTGTCTTTTTCATTGTAATCTCCAAAATTGTGATAGTAATAATTTATATTTTATGATAGTTGAAAAAGAGGAGGAGCTCTAGCTTGAAGTTGTATCGGTTTTTTATCTTTTGAAAAAAACTTAAAAGGTTTAATGATTGTTTCGAAAAATAACTCTATACTAGATAGATAAGCTACTTCTATTGGTGTATCAATATTTGATTGAATAGTACAAATTTGACAATCATTATATTGTTCTAATGTATCATGGTGATGAAAAGAGGCTATAAATATAAAAAGTACAAAAATGACAGCTGTATATTTAGCAAAAAGTTTTTTCATTTGAAATTCTAACAAAATAATATTTAATACTCTTTGAAAATTTAAAGACCTGGTGCTTTCCACATAGCTGTTGTTACACCATCATCTACTAATTTCATTTGTGCTTTATATGCTAGTGCCCAAACTTGTGCTTGTTTTTTATAAATTTCATAATTCACCATATTTGGTTCATACTCTTTTTCAAATACAACAAGCTTAGATGCAACATCTGCAATACTCTCATAAACACCAGCACCAACACCAGCAGCAAAAGCAGCCCCTAGAGCAGTAGCCTCTGTAACACGAGGTACTCTAACTGTAAGTCCTGTAACATCAGATAAAATCTGAGCCCAAAGAGAATTTTTAGATGCACCACCTGCAAAAGTTATGCTCTTTGGCTTTACTCCTGTGAATTTTGAGATTCTCATCAAATTAATATTTGAGACTATTGCTGTATTTTCTAAAATTGAACGGAGCATTGCAGAACGGACATCAATACTATCATCAAGAGGTAGATTTAAAAAAGATGGTGCAGCGTGAATCCAATGCCCATAGTTCATTGCATCTGAAAAAATTGGAATAATGTCATATGAACCAACTGGAATTTTAGAAGCATCATCTTCCATCTTTTCATAACTCTCTGTACTATAAAAATTATTTTTAAACCAACCCATAACCATACCACTAAAAAATGTAATACCTTCTGCTTGACTCATACCAGTTATTACATGTGGATTAATTCTAATCTGCATTTTAGGATCTGTTTTGCTGTGTGGCATATTTACAATCTGTTGCCAAAATGTCCCACCTAAAATTGCAACATCACTAGGATTTACAACACCAAGCCCAGCAGAACCTAATTGAACATCACCACCACCCATTACAACAGGTGTACCCTCTTTAAGTCCAGTAACTTCAGATACATCCTTTGTTACACTACCAATTTTTTCACCACTCTCATACACTTTAGGGAAAATATCATCTTTAATTCCGACTTTAGTTGCCATTGATGAGTCCCAGTCGCGCCTACTTAAAGAGAATATTCCAGATGTTCCACCATTTGATGGATCTGTAGCAATTACAGAGCTCAAACGTGCTAAAATCCAGTCACTAATCATAGAGATATATGCAGTTTTTTCATAAATTTCACTACGGTTCTCTTTTACCCACATAAGCCTAGGAAGCGCGCCAAGTGCAAAAGTTTGACCACTAACTTCATAAAACTCTTTTTCTAATGATGGATATTTACTATTTAACTCACCTACCTCAGCAGAAGCACGAGCATCAACATTAGCAACTCCCCATAACTCATTTTTATTTTTATCATAAAGAACTATTCCCTCACGCATACTAGTGGCACTAATTCCTAAGATATTCTCACCAGATATTTTATTCTCTGATAATACATCTTTTATACATGAGACTACTAAAAACCAATTATTAGAAGCATCAAAACCCATAGAATTAGCAACACCATCTTCATTAATATGAGTCCATTCACGTTGTGACACACCAACTTGATTGCCATCTAAATCAAAGATAATTGCACGAATGCTTCCAGTTCCAGCATCAATGCTTAATAAATATCCATCTTTCATATGTTGCCCTAAAAATAAATTGTTGAGATTCTAGCATAAGTTTATGATATTATTTTGATATGATAACAACAGAAGAGATTAACAACGTTACCAGATTTTTTAAAATTACAAACCATAAAGATGGCAAATTAAACTTAAAAATTGACAGAGCTATCATAAATGAAGAGATTGGAATTACTCTACGTGAAATAGAGGCACTTCCAACGAGGATCTGCGGACTAAAAAGTATAAAAATAAATGCCATCCTAGCAACAGCAACCGTACGATATGACACAAAAATTTTTGATCCACAATTATGGGAATCTCTAATTAACGCAGAAAATATGGATGAGATTACCTCACTTATAAACCACTATGCAGAGCATCTTTGTGAATCATAATATTCATTTTGTACTAGCTAGTACAAAAATTTGACATTAACTTCTAAATAGACTACAATTACAACATGAATTTAAATAGAGTTTCTCGTGGTAGACCAAAAATGTTTGATGAAAAAGAAGTTCTTATCGTAGCAATGAACTATTTTTGGGAGTATGGCTATGATAATACTTCCTTAGATAATCTTTTAAAAGCTATGGGAATTACTAAAAGTTCATTCTATAGTACTTTTAAAAGTAAAGAAGAGATATTTTCTCGTTGCCTAAAGTTATATAGAGAGCAAAACTACGATTATTTAAAATCTTTGAAAAAGAGCATAGGCCCTAAAAAATCAATGATTATGCTCGCTGATATGCTTGTAGAAGAGCTAGAAGAAACAGGCAGTGTCAAAGGCTGTTTAATAGTTAATTCTGGTAAAGAGTGTTACAACAAATACAAAGATTTAAGCGATCAAATCAAGATTGAATTTAATTTTATGCAAAAGTTATTTACAGAATTTGTAAAAGAGGCTAAAGATATAGGTGAAATCAAAAATGAAAAAAAAGCAGAAATAATAGCTGCTAGGTACACAAATTCATTAAATGGTCTAATGGTAACGATACAAGCTGGTGCGGATAGAGAGTTGATCAATAATATTCTTGAAGACTTAAAAGAGATACTAGAGTAGTAAAATATAACTATTCTAATATCTCTTTTTTGTGAAGATTTTTGTACTATTTAGTACAAAAATCTTCTAATTGAGAGTATGGTTTTAAAAATCTAGGTGTACATTTTTGTACTAATTGGTCTAAAATTAAAGGAAAAATAGATGAGTTTATTAAATATTGCGACAGTAGAAAACGCTACAGGCGAAGTAAAAAAAGTTTATGATGAAATTCATAGTATGCTTGGCATGGTGCCAAATGGAGTAAGAACGTTTAGCGCAAACCCTAAAGCTCTACAAGAGCAATGGAACGGTATTAAAGACATTTTATCCAAAGATAAAGATGAACAGATACTTTATGCAATTATACGTTACATTATGTCAAATAAAAACGATTGTGAATATTGTATAGGTTTCAATGCTAGTATGCTTATGAACCATTATGGAATCACACAAAATGAATTAAACGCTACACAAAAGGACCCAAATAATGCACCTCTAAATGCAAAAAATAGTGCCTTGCTTATTTTTGCAATAAAATCAGTAGAAAATCCTCATGCTATTAACAGCAATGATATTAAAGCCTTAAAAGAGTTAGGAGCTTCTGAAATGGATATTTTCGATGTAGTTCACTCAGCTAGTCATATGTTCTTAGTAAATACTCTTTTTGATACTTTTAAAGTTGAAAAAGATTAAAAATAATAATTTTATAAGTATATATTATGATTAATTTAAATATGTAAATTTATATCTACCTTGCATTTGTAAATGCTTGGTAGCTTAGTCTCCATCATAATAAGCTTCTTCTTCATTAATTTCTGAATCATCATATGGATCTAGATGTATTTCAAAGTGCCATCTCGCTTTGGAATCTATTGCCCTAATTTTTGCTTCTACTTCATCAGAGATTCTATGTGCATCAAGAAGAGAAATTTGTACATGAAAAACCAAATGTACCGTTACAAAATTATCTTTTCCAGACTTTCTAGTTTTCAACCAATGATAATCTGTTATATTTGAAGAGGCTAAAATATTTTTAATCTCTTCAACACTCTCATCTTCAAGTGCCGCGTCCATTAGCATCAATACTCCATCATGAATAAGCTCATATGCTGAATACGTTACATATAGTGCAATAGCTACACCCATTAGAGCATCTATTAAATGCCAACCGCTAAAATGTACGACTATTAACGAGAATACAATTGCCCCATTTGATAAAACATCTGTTTTATAATGAAGTGCGTCAGATTTTATGACCATATTGCCAGTTTTTTTTGCTACTTTTCCAAGATAGACGACCAACAGCGTGGTAATAAGAAGTGAAAAAATCATTACACCTATTGATTCTTCAACATAAACGGTAACATTTTTATCAATAATTTTTACTATAGAAGCATATAAAATATATAATCCAGATAATGTAATTACAACACCCTCAATTACAGAGGCGATAGGTTCTATTTTGCTGCGACCATAATTAAACTGTTCATCAGCCTCTTTTTCAGAGTTTTTCAAAGCGAAATAGTTAAATAACGATACTCCAACATCCATCATTGAATCAATAGCAGATGCTAAAACTGCCACAGAACCACTGGTAATACCAACAATCAGTTTTACAAAAATTAAAAGCGTTGCTACACTACTAGCGACAAGTGTAGCTTTTTTCTCTAAACTCATACATCCCTTTCTTGTTTCAATACAATCTCAAACTCAACACCATTACCAACAACAGATTTAACTTGAATTGTCCCACCAAGCTGAGAGCTTACTATGTTATATATTATATGTAATCCAAGTCCAGTTCCACCTGATTCTCTATTTGTTGTAAAAAATGGATCAAAGATTTTAGGAAGTGTTTTCTCTTCAATTCCTTTGCCATTATCTTTATATATAATGTAGATGTTATTATCATCTTTATAAACTTTTATATCAATTTTTCCAAAATTCTTTTTCTCAAACCCATGAATTAAAGAGTTAGTTAGAAGATTTGTAAAAATTTGAGCAATTGCTCCAGGGGCGCTGAAAATTTTAAGGTTTTTATCACAATCTAGATTTATAGATATATTTGTCTGCTTGAATTGACTTCTAAAGCTTATAATTACATACTCTATTCTCTCTCTTAATTCAAATTCATACATTCCCTCAATGTTCTGATCGACTGCTACTTTTTTAAAACTTTGTACAAGTTCTGCTGCTCTTTTTAAGTTGATATATATTGATTGATTTAACTCAACACTTGTAGCTAAATAGTCTTCAAAATCATCTTGACTCATATCATAATTGTCATATAACTTTTTTAGATTATCTGTCATATCTTTTAGATGAGTTACACCTGTAACACTTAAACCAATTGGTGTGTTAATTTCATGAGCAACTCCTGCAACTAATCCACCTAATGCTGCCATTTTTTCTACTTCAATCATCTTTGTTTGAGTATTTTTAAGAGTGTCTAAAGATATTTGCAACTCTTTTGTACGTGTCTGGACTCTATTTTCTAATGTTCTGTTTAAATCTAACAGCTCAGTTTTTCTCATAAATAGTTGTCTCATCATTGCATTAAAACCATCATACAAACTTCCAAGTTCATCATTGGCATATTTTTTAAGATTTATATCATACTTGCCACTAATTGCAATATCTTTCATACTGTCTCTGAGTTTCACTATTGGTATATAAATAAACTCTTGAAGTTTAAATGTTAATAAAAATGCTATTACAGAGATGATTAATATTATTTTTAAAACAGAGTATATAAATTCATCTCGTATTCTCTTTAATTTTTCAGTAGAGTATGCAACCTGTATATAAGCTAGTAAATCACCCTTTTCAACAATAGGTATTTGAGTTATCCAAACATCACCTTGTTCAACAATCGTTTTTGAATTGTGATTAATGACCGTTGGTACAGCTAGAGAGCTAGCTTTTGATTTATATGATGCAAATATATTACCTTCTCTATCATATATTGCACCATATATTACACTTTTAAAATTTCTAAATTTTTTAAGCTCTTCGCTAGCTCCAATTCTATCATCAAACATCATATAGGTTAAACTTAAGTCTCCAAGTAAATTAGCAGTAATCTTTGAACGCTCAATCATCTGCTCTTTAGATGAACTTACAACACGAATATACTCTAACCATGATGCACTAAAAATAGAGAGTAGCATAATACCCATTACCAAAGTAATAAGTTTAATTCTTATTGATAAATTTTTCATTTAGAACCCACAATTTTTGCTAATTTAATAAGCTTAGCATTTACTCTAATAGAATTTCTTATAGAAGAGTAAGGATTAATCTCAAATTTTAACTTATCGCCTTGTATATAGTAGTTTAAATGTACACCCTTTTCACCAAAACCAGCAGTATGAGAAATTAAAAAAACTCCATAAGAGGCATCAATAATCTCTTTAAGTGTAAAAGATTTAAGTTCTCCTATATACAACATATGACACTTACTTATCTCATCGAGTGTGGTAATCTTTTTTATTATGACCTTACGTTTATCATCATCTCTATTAGCATACGCAATATTTAAATAATCTTTATATGGATTATCACCAATAATGCCTATTATTAGAGGGTTTATATTTGATTTCTCTTTTGGCCATTTAATGAAATATGCCAATTTTTCAAAATAGACTACCTGTTTTTTCAAAACCTGTTCACTCATTTTAGAAAATGAAAAAGAGATAATAATAAAAAGTAAAAAAATAATTTTTTGCATAACCTACATTCTAACAGAATTTAAATATAAAAATAATTATTAGACAAATATTTTATCAATAAACTTCTTGTAAAACTTTAGTAATCTAATATTGCGCCATTACAAACTTACTATAGTGTCCCTCATTTTCGAGTAAATCATTAGGACTTCCCTCTTCAACAATGCGTCCATCGCTTAAAACATAGATATAATCTGCTGATTGAACAGTACTAAGCCTATGAGCAATTACAATAACAGTGCGCTCTTGTAAAAACTCATCTATTGCACTAAAAAGCTCTGATTCTGTATGAACATCAAGAGCAGATGTAGACTCATCAAATATGACAATTTTAGGATTAGTTAAAATCATTCTTGCAATTGACAACCTCTGTTTTTGTCCACCTGAGAGCCTAACACCATTTTTTCCGACTAATGAATCTAATCCATCTGGGAGAAGATCTACAAAACTTATAAGTTGCGCCATACTTAGAGCTCTATTTATCTGCTCATTAGAGAAGTTATCTCCCATTGTTAAATTAAATCGTAAAGTGTCATTAAAAAGTATAGGTTGTTGAAGTACCACAAAAAGATTTTCTCTCAGTGTATGTAAACCTATTTGTGATAGCTCAACACCATTAAAAAAAAGTTTTCCACTATTTGCAACATAAAAAGCAGACAACAATTTTGCTAACGTCGTTTTACCACTCCCACTCGCGCCAATAAACGCAACTTTTGAACCACTTTTTATATTAAAAGAGATATGTTTTAAAACATTAGAGCCACCATTGTATGAAAAGCTAAGATTTTTGACCTCAATTGATGATCCACTTTTGTCAATAAATGGATTAATCCCATCACTTATATCATGCTCTATCTCTAAATCTAAAAGCTTGTTTAATCTCTGTAATGCAGATTTTGCATTTGCAAAAGCATACTGAAGGGCTATCAAGTCTTGAACTGGTGTCATCATAAACCACAAATAACCAAAGACTGCAAACATCAAACCAATGCTAAGCGAACTAGATGCCACCATTACTAAACCAAGTGCGCGAAAGAGTTCAAAAACAGATAAAAAAAGTGTAAAGGAGAAACGTTCAGATGCAAAACTTTTTTTATTAAATTTTTCTGTCTCAAATCTTAATCTTTTAGCATCATCAATATTTTGACGTATAAAAAATTCCTCTTTAGATGAAGCTTTAATCTGACCAAAGAGATCTAATGTCTCAATAAGAGAGTTTTGAAACCTTGAAATAGATCTGTTCTCCTCTTTTTTATACTTTGCAACTCTTCTTGAAATAACTTGAGTAACCAATGTAATAGCAGGTTGCAAAATTAAAATAAGTGCACCCAATTTCCAATCAATCATCAATAATATAATAGCAACTCCAATAAGTGTCAATATAGAGACAATAGAACGACTAAGTGCTGAACCTATAAAACTCTCAACAGTCTGCATATCAGTGACTAATTTTGATGAGACTGAACCACTACCTAATGTTTCATACTCATTCATAGAGACTTTTTCTAAATGTAGCAGTATCTTTTTTCTCAAAGAGTATGAGACATTTTGAGCAATCTCAGAAAATATATAATGTGAGAGTATAGAGGTAGCAAGATATGAAAAACGCAAAAAAATTGTTACAAATAGAGTAATTACTATATAACCTAATGCTGTATATTCACCTAAATAGTAGTTTATATTCTCAAGTAAAAAGGCTGGTTTTTTTAACAATACTTCATCAACGAGTAGTGGTATTAAAAGTGGGATGGGAATTGAAACAAGCGTTGCAAGCAGAGCAATAACATTTGCCCAGATTAATTTTGATTTATGTCGTACTATGAGATGATAAAGAGTTTTAAACGAAATTTTATTCATCAATCACCTTTTTTAAATGCATTATACTAGCAATTTTTAATATTTTATAGATATAACCTTGACTTTTAAAAAATATATACTATACTTATGTTTAGAAATAAGATACTATTTATCTTAAATTAATTTTCAGGAGTACATGATAATGTTCAAGTCAACACTGAGTCGTTTTAGATTAATCGCGTTTTTAGAGGGAATTTCATTTATAGGTCTGCTTTTTATTGCAATGCCACTTAAGTATGTAGCTGGTAATCCATTACCTGTAAAAATTGTAGGGATGACACACGGAATCTTATTTATACTCTTTGTATATCTACTTTTTGAAGCAGCAGGAAAATATAAATGGTCAGCTAAATTCAATGGTTTAGCATTTTTAGCTTCAATCGTTCCATTTGGAACATTTATACTTGATAGAAAACTTAAAGCAATAGAAGTATAAATAGTATAAAATATAATTTTTTAATAATATTTAAACTTTCCAAAAACGCATAACAACATTTAGTTAATAAAGATTAAATATTAACACGTTTTTTTTAATATAATAAGATTATTTTGATATTAAATGTTGTATCATGACCCTTTATAATTCAAAATTAAAGGAATCTGCCCATGAACAATGTTCATTTCTTAAAGTATCTACTGCTTCTAGTTATGTCTTTAGCTGTTACTGCATCAGCTTACGAAAAGTCGCCTCCGTTTTCTCTAAAAAGTCTTGAGAAAACAACCATAAAAGTTAATGGTAAAAAAATGACTGCCTATAACCCAAAAAATAGTTATAGCGCGTTTATAAACTACGAACTTGGAATGCACTGTGTTGGTTTTGATATGAGCTACTGTTGTGTTATTCCTCCATACAACAGTATCCAAGCGCAAGCTATTAAAACTGGACAAAATGGTGCTCTACCTACTCACCTTTCGAATGATGATGTAAAACTATTCTATTACACTAAAGATAATAGCTATAGTGAGGGTAACAAAATGAAGTACTGGAATGTACTAAAGGATGTTGATGGCAATGGACGTATGGATGATTCAGGTGATAACCTTGCAAACTACGTTTGGAAACACCTATTCATCTATAAAGATTTAGAGGGGACTGTGCCAAAGGGTTCAACTGCTGATAAACGTCTTTATGTTGGTGAACAGATTAAGGTTAATATTGACAGTGGTCCAACAGGTCAACACATGGCTGGTGGTTACTTAGAGTATGCTGGAAAACATGGTGGTAACATTGTTTTAACAGATACTTTAGTTCCTCCAGTTAAAGATTTGCCAATTGTTCTTACAGCTTCTCATGTATGGGATGCCCTTGGTCTTCCAATGACCGCTTTTTTAGATAGCACAAGAACTAAAACTTTAAGAAGTGTTACACAAAAAGATTTTCAACCATTTCAGAAATCTGTTGTTCAAATCCATAATAAAGCTGGTAAAGCTCTTGTTGGAAAAGATGGGAAAATTATAGAATACTTTGGTACAAGTCCTGTTGACATTCCAAACTGTTATAGCTGTCACTCACGTGAGGGTGTTGCCGCTAAAATGGCAAGAGATGAGGGTCTTAAGGCTGGTGATGCTGAGTATAACTACTGGATTAAAAACTTCCCAGATATTAGTGAATACATGGCAAGACTATCTGAGGGTTCAATTAATATTCTAGATTTACATGATAAACATCATGGAACTACATTTTTAAGTGACTACAACTCTAAAGCTTCCACAAACCGTTTAGGTCAAGTTGGTGCTGTAAACTGTGCAGATTGTCATGGTGATAATGTTTCTGGAAACTTAAAAGAGCCTAGACGTGGAGTTACTGGTTATAAAGCCGTTAAAGCTAAACCAATGACAGAAGCAATTCATGGTTTTCACTTAGGACTTGTTGGACTACCTGATGGTGGTGGACGTTCTCAATCTTGTCAAACTTGTCACCCAACTCACTGGCAAAATGCTAATTTAAATACAAATTCTAATCCATTTAAAGTAGCTGATGAGTTTGGTGCTGGTTCATTTACCGATGGTGATTTAAGAGTTGGCGGAGCTGGATGTTACCTACGTCGTGATGCTCACACTAACCCTAATGCTAAACCACCTTTTTTCTTGAATGAAGTTGGTAAATACTACTTAAATGAAGTTAGTATGAAAGATGAAAAAGGTAAACCTGTTAAAGAGATGAGAGGGTTATATTGTACAAACTGTCACAACCACCTATCACAAGCTCTTTATAAAGCTGATAACTTTAAAAATGTTACTGAACATAAAGGTGAAACACTAAGAAATAAATCACTTAAAGAGATTATAAAAGGTGTAGCTGGTGGTGATGAGAAGAAATTCAAAGACTATTATGCTGATCCTAAAACAACATCTAAGGGTGATCCACTAAATGAGTACTATACAAAACATGAGCCTGCTGTTCTTGTTAAAAATGTAGGAAAAGATGGAAAACTAGATTTAAAAGCGTGGAATCATCCTGAGGGTGGAGATGTTCCATATAACGCAGCGTCTGCTGGATCTGACTGGTGGTTAGCAGCTAGTGAACCTCAATGTGCTGATTGTCACTTAGCTCCATTTGTTGAGAGTGAGGGTGGAAAATACTTTCCAATTGATCAACCTTCAAAACATTCACTTTTCCGTTACTCTAAAGCTCATGGAAAACTAGCATGTCAAAGTTGTCATGAATCAGCTCATGGAATGTATCCAGTACGTGAAGATGGCCCAGATCAGACAACTCATGATCAAGCCATGCAATATAGTCCTGATGGCAAATACGCGGGCCCTGTAACATGTTCGGCTTGTCATACTGTTAATAAAAAAGGTATTCCTGTTCAACTAGAAGGTACTAAATATAGTGATGATTACTGGGCTTCAGTAACACTTATTCACTACATGAGAGAAGGTGATCAAAAACTTTCACTTAAAGAGTTAATCGGAAAATATCCATATAAACAGTCTAGTGACGTAGTTAAAAAGGGATGGAAATAATCTCTAATTAACGAATCTGCCCCAAAAGGGCAAGATGCACATCTAAACGATCTTTAATGGTATATTTATTGCTTCTTGATGTCCAATAAGGACATCAATGAAGCACTCTCTGATATTTTTTCTGCTTATTTACTCTCAAATTCAAGCTTCTACAATAAAGGGTAAAATTGTTCAAGATACTACAAATAAACCAATTGTTAAAGCAACTGTTACGTCTGATATTGCATCAACAAAAACAGATACTTATGGTATTTACGAACTAGAATCTAACAACTACTTGCTTAAAATAAGAGCTTCTGGATATGAACGAAAAGAAGCCACATTTATTAAAGATATAGCAATAGGACTAAAACAACAGAAAATTCGCGCTTTATATGTCTCTTACTGGGCATTAGCAGCACCAAAATATATGCGTGAAATCGATAAATTGATTGAACAAAGTAATGTAAATGCACTTGTTGTTGATATAAAAAATGAGCAAGGGTATTTAGCATTTAAAGGTAATGTAAAATTAGCAAATAACATTGGAACATATAAAAGAAGGGTAATTAAAGATATTGAAAAATTTGTTTCATACTACAAAAAGAAAAATGTCTATTTAATTGCAAGAATGAGCCTTTTTAAAGATAATCTTCTTTCAAATAAAAAAATAAGTTTAGCTGTAAAACTAGGACGCGGTAAGATATATGTAAACAAAGAGGGCATGTCATGGAGTGACCCATACAGCCAAGATGTTCAAGAGTATAATATAGCACTTGCAAAAGAGGTTGCAAGTGTTGGTTTTGATGAAATTAATTTTGACTATATACGTTTTCCTGCACGTAAAGGACTAATTTTCTCAAAACTAAACAGCCATAAAAATCGTCAAAATGCTATTAAGACATTTTTAAAAAAAGTTCGTACTGAGCTAAATAAACATAATGTTTTTCTATCAGTTGATACATTTGGATATATATGTTGGAATTATAAAGAGACACAAATTGGTCAAAATATGAAAAAAATGGCGCAGTATGTTGATTATATATCACCAATGCTCTACCCCTCAGGTTTTGCACCAGGAGTTGGTGGAATTGATAATCCTGTAAATAAACCTTATGAGATAGTCTACAAAAGCCTAATAAAAGCGCATCAAGAAACCGGTATTAACCATTTGCAATTTCGTCCATGGCTACAAGCATTTAGAGATTATAGTTATAATAGAAAACATTTTAGTACTAAAGAGATACAAGCTCAAATAGGAGCTGCAAATGATGCAAAAAGTAGTGGCTGGATGTTATGGCACGCTGCTAGTCGTTACAATTTAGAGAACCTTACCCTTATACCTCACAAGGAGATAAAAGGTGTTGCAACGAGTAGTATTCCATATTCACAAAATAGAAATCATTATTGCGAACTATAGTGAAGACTTAATCCTCTCTGCAACTGTTATTGCATTAAAACCAAAATGATCAAATAGTTTTGGTGCTGGACCACTAGCACCAAAACCATCCATCGCTATTACATCATCGGCAAATCTATACCACTCCAAACCTCGCGCTGCTTCAATTGCAACACGTTTTGACTTTGGTGGTATTATTGAATCTATATAGCTTTTGTTTTGTTCTATTAAAAGGTCATAACAAGGAACACTAACAACCGCACAGGTAATATTTTGCTTACTTAGCTCTTCTCTTACCTCTATTGCTAAAGAGACTTCACTACCAGTAGCTATTAATGTTACTTGGTCATCAACCATACCCTTTAGTCTATATGCTCCTTTACTAACATCTACATAGCCAGAACTAACAACTGGAAGTTTTTGACGACTTAGAACAAATCCACTTGGAGATTTAAGTCCTAACGCTATCTTCCAAGATGCAATATTCTCATTTGCATCAGCAGGACGAAAAACATAAAAGTTTGGAAGTGCGCGAAATTGAGATAGATGCTCAATTGGCTGATGAGTAGGTCCATCTTCTCCAACACCAATGCTATCATGTGTCCAAACAAAAAATTGTTGAATACTAGCAAGTGCGGCAATTCTTGCAGCTGGCTTTAGATAATCACTAAATACAAAGAATGTTGCGCTAAATGTGTTAAAAAGACCATAAAGTGCAATCGCATTTGAAATAGCAGCCATTGAATGCTCTCTAATTCCAAAGTGTAAGTTTTTACCATGAGGAAAATCACCCATATCTTTTAGTTCAGTCTTATTTGATGGTGCTAAATCTGCACTCCCACCAATAAATCCTGGCATTGATTTTGCAATTGCATTTAAAATTTTACCGTTGCTATCACGTGTTGCAACTTGTGTACCGCTTTCAAACTCAGGCCAAGATATTTCAGAAAAATCAGGGTTTTGAAGACGCTCTAATAGGATATTTTGCTCTTGGTAAGGCATCTGTTTAAGACTATGCTCCCAATTACGCTGTGCTAAATCACCCTCTTCTATTGCACATCTAAAACGAATTAATACATCTTCTGGAACATTAAAAGTAAGTTTCTCTTCAAATCCAGCTTTTTTCTTTGCAATTGCTATCTCTTCATCACCTAAAGGCGCACCATGAGCGTGATGACTACCTTCCATCTTATCAGCACCCTTAGCAATTGTTGTATTCGCAATAATTAATAGTGGTTTTGTCTGCTTTTTAGCATCTTCAAACACAGCATCAATCTGTTTGAAGTTATGCCCATCAATCTCTTTAACATTCCAATTTTGTGCTTCAAAACGCCCCTTAACATCTTCATTCCATGCAATGTCAGTTGAACCCTCAATTGTGATATTGTTACTATCGTAAATTAAAACAAGATTATCAAGAGCATGTACACCAGCTAATGCACATGCCTCATAACTAATCCCCTCTTGTAAATCTCCATCTCCACATAAACAGTAAACTTTATGATCTATTATTTCAGCATTTTCACGATTTAAAAGAGTTTTAGCATATTGTGAAGCCATTGAAAAACCAACAGCATTTGCAATACCTTGACCAAGTGGTCCTGTTGTAATCTCTACACCATCAACATGACCAAATTCTGGATGACCCTCAGTTTTTGAACCAAGTTGACGAAACTGTTTAAGGTCTTCAATTTCCATATCATAACCCCATAGATATAACAATGAATAGACAAGTGGTGAAGCGTGTCCACCACTAAATACTAAACGATCTCTATTTACCCATTTGCTATTTTTTGGGTTGTGCTTTAAGTGAGATGATAAAACAGTTACAATATCAGCAAGACCCATAGGTGCGCCTGGGTGACCGCTATTTGCACGTTGAACCATATCAGCACTCAAAAATCGTATTGTATCTGCCATTTTTTGCATCATTTTTTTATCCATCTGTTTTTTCCTTATGTCTATATAGATATTCTTTTAATAAAATATTCAATTGTTCGCGTAAATTTTCGTCAAAATTATTTAGTTTTTCACTCAACGCCCTACTCTTCTCATCAGCAGCCTCAACCGCACCATCAAGTCCTAAAAGATTTACAAAACTATTTTTTTCACTATCTACTCCAGTCGTTTTTCCAGCCTCCACACTGCTTTTAGTAACATCAATAATGTCATCTTGAATCTGAAATAAAAGTCCTACATCCTCACCAAACTCTCGTAGCTGACTAACTAACTCATCACGACCCACAATAATTGCACCCATTACCAAACTAGCAGCTATTAAAGCAGCTGTTTTTTTATTATGGAGTAGATTTAATTGTTCAAGACTTAACTCAATATTTTCAAAATGACAATCAAGGGCTTGACCTAAGACCATCCCACTAACGCCCCCAGAAGATGAAAGTTCTCTTACAAGAGCAATCCTAACCTCAGCACTAAGTGGAGCATTGCTTAAGAGTTCAAAAGCGTAAGTATTTAAAGCATCTCCTGCTAAGATTGCACTAACTTCATCAAATTTTATATGAAGTGTTTGATGCCCTCGTCTAAGGTCTGCATTATCCATCGATGGAAGATCATCATGTATTAAGGAGTATGTATGTAATGTTTCAATAGCGAAAGCCACATGGTAAGCAGCATCTTTTAGCAGTGGTTCATAAGCATTCACAACACTTAAGAGCAGTGCTGGACGAAATCTCTTTCCCCCAGCTAAAATCATAGTTTGAAGCGCATCATTGTAGTGAGGGTGGTAACTCTGTGTTACTGGAAGGTGTTTTTCTATAAACGCCTCAAACTCAATCATTTAGTCTCTTTGCACATTATTTGGGCGCAATTTTAGCATAAATATCTAAAAGAAAAAGATTTTTTGAATTTATAAAACTTTTTTAATGTTAAGCTTATAAAAAAATCAACTCTTCTTTATTCTCTCTTAAATTAATGATTATATTAAATGTCCAATTTGTAGACTACTCTTTATTAATTCATCTTGTACTAGCAACATCATTTGGATTTGGAGCATTATCCTCTTATAAAGAATCAAAAATACTTATTTTAATCTTATTATCTAAAAATTTCAACGCTAATTCATGTTCAAAAAAGAACATATATCTGCATTGCATCTAATAGATTCCTTATTTAGCTATTATCCCTTAGGCATTTGAATAAAAAATTGAAACCTTTTTCTTTCAAAGAGTATTAAAATTGTACGTTTTTTTAAAGACTGTTCTGCACTTAATGCTGAACGTATTTCAGAGAGTGAATTAATCTCATGTTTTCCAATTTTCAGTAGTTTATCTCCAAGATTAACACCGAGCTTCTCAATTGAAGAGTTTTTCGCAACTCTTACCACCTTCAACTCTTTATTAAGCGTAATCCCACGCGGTTCAAGAAAAGAGTCGCTAAGCAATCCACCACCCTTACGTTGATAACTCTTTACATTTAGAATAATACGTTCTCCATCTCTAATAACTTCAAATCTATGCTTTTTTAAAGAACCAGAAAAAAGTATTTTTTGCATTAACTTTGCCGCACTCTTTGTAAGTTTACCATCCATTTTAAAAATCTCATCGCCCTCTTTAAAATGATTATTTGGAAAAAATGGATCTGAGGCTTCTACTACCGGTCTAGCTAACCCTTGTTTAATACGGATTCCAACATCTGCATAATCAACACTTTTCATAGATAAAAATCTGTATATATAATCACGCTCTATTAGACGTCCAAGTTCTGTCATAAAACCATTTAATTGGCAACAACTAGAGGTTATTAGTGACGATTTTTGACCTTTAGAGCTAAAATAAGCTAGTGAGTTTAATCCAACCTGTTTTTTAATAATTTTACCATCATATGCACCACTATTTGACATAGAACGTAACTTTTTTGGACTATGAGGAACAATATCAAAAGTATATTTCATCTTTTTAGGAGTACTAACTAAATAGAGTCCAAGAAATGGATCATGTTTTATGTATTTTGATTTTATTGCTATATTGCTATATAAAAGTGCGCTATGTTCACTTACAGCAAAAGCTGTTGTATTTGCTATTTTAAAAGATGATTCTTTGAGTTTTTTTGCACATTTTGACTGTTTTATCTCTAATTCATCTGCAAAAGATGCAGAAAGAAAAATTATTAAGATGCTAAAAAGTATTCTAGCTATTATTGCCAAAAGGATTTATACCTCCAAGCATATTAAGTGCGCCTTGCTTGCGGTTATCTTCTACCATCTTTGAAGCATCATTAACAGCTGAAATTAACAATATTTGTAAAGATTCTTTATCTTCAAGAAGTGAATCATCAATAGTAACATCAATAACCTCACCTTTACCGTTAATACTCACTTCAACTAATCCACCACCGCTTTTAGTGGTGAATATTTTTTGCTCATTATCATGCTCTATGTTTTTAGCTTGCTCTTGAACTTTCTCAAGCATCTTACCCATATCGCCTAAATTCATGTTTTCAAACATCTATAACTCTTTTACTATATCTGTAATATCGTTATTTTCATCAACTAGTACAACAGTTGGTGCATAACCTTCAAGCTCTTGCTCTTCATAAGAAGCGTAAGCCACGATAATAATCTTATCACCTGGATGCACTTTACGAGCGGCAGCACCATTTAAACAAATTTCACGTTTACCACGTTCGCCTAAAATTGTATAAGTACTAAACCTCTCTCCGTTATTAATATTTAAAATCTCTACTTTCTGACCAACTCTTAGAGCTGCAGCTTCTAGCAATTCCTCATCAACAGTAATCGAACCAACATAATTAAGGTTGGCATCTGTTACTGTTGCGCGATGAATTTTACTATAAAGCATCTCTACTATCATTTATTATTCCTCTATATACAATTTAACGCTTGTTTAATGTCCCATCTGTGCAGCCATAGTAGCTGGTTCAATTGGATTGTCCCATAACTCATCGGTAATCACATATTCATCAACGACTTTACCGCCCATGATATGTTCATCTATAATTCTATCAATTTTTTCTTTAGTCAATCCTACATACATAACATGTCCAGGCTCTACAAGCATAACAGGTCCTGCATTACAACGATTTAGACACGATGTCTGAATTGGTTGAACTGTACCTATTATGCCCTTTTGCATCAAACTTTGTGCCATATGTTGAAAAACATCTTGAGTCTGTGCATTCACACAACTAGGTTTTGGCATCCCTGGAGGAGATGACTGTTGACATTTGAAAATATAGAACGCTGGTTGTGGTATACCCATTATTTATCCTTGTAATTATATCTTAGAATTTGTTGCGATTGTATCGAAAAAGTGTAAAAAAAACAAGATAGAAATTGTCCTATTTAATTTTCAACGCTTCTCTTACAATTTCTCTATCATCAAATGGAAAAGTTTTATCGTAAATAATCTGTGTTGTTTCATCACCTTTGCCTAAAATCATAACAACTTCATTAGGTTTTTGCATTTTTAAAGCGGTCTCTATCGCCTCTTTTCTATTTAGATTAACTATTAAATTATCTTTATTAGAGATTCCACGGACAATATCATCTGCAATTACCTCAGGATCTTCACTTCTTGGATTATCGCTTGTGACAATTACAGTTTTCGCGTAAGAAGCAGCTACTGCTCCCATCTTTGGACGTTTACCTTTATCTCTATCTCCACCTGCACCAAAAACCACAATAATATCTTTTGCACTAAGTGACGATAGAACTTTCTCCATTCCATCATCTGTATGAGCAAAATCAACAATTACGAGTGGTTGCTCGCTTACTACTTCCATTCTTCCAGCAACACCAGCAAAATTATCTACAACTTCAGCTATTTTTCCCAATGGCTCTTTTGTCAAAAGTTTCACAGCACTAACCGCAGCTAGTAGGTTGTAGATATTAAAAAAGCCTTGTAATGGGCTATGGACATCAAATGTGTCTTGAAAATGTTGCATTACAAAACTTATTCCTTCTTTAAGTGAATACGCTTTTGTAGAGAAGCTCCCACCTGATTCTATAGAGTATGTGTAGGCATTTTTATAATTAAAATCCACATATTTGTCATCTTTATTTATAAGCTTCATGCTCTCATCTGCAAAAAAACTATTTTTTACAGCAATATACTCTTCTAATGTTTTATGATAATCTAAATGATCACTAGTTATATTTGTATGAATTTTAAGAGCAAAATTAAGGGTCTCTATTCGCTTTTGAACAATAGCGTGAGAACTCACTTCCATAACAAAATATTCACATTCAGCATCAACTGCTTGATAGATATACGTTAGTGTCTTTAAGATTGGTGGTGTAGTTAATGATTTTGCATCAATTCTTTCCTCATTTACAAAAAAACCACGAGTCCCTAAAAGAGCGCATTTATGACCAAGATCTAAAAGCATAGAATAGATGGCAGCAGCAGTCGTAGTTTTACCATTTGTACCAGTTATTCCAATAATTTTAATCTTATCAGAACCCATAAGTGGAGCTATATCTTCAATATTTACTACACTATGACAACCACACTCCTCTGCATTTTTACAAAAGTCTCTATTTTGGTTTGTACGAACAAATGCAGTATCTTTATCACAAAAGCGAGTATCATCAGTTATGTAACTATATTTTTGCTCAGGTAGCGCGATTTTCAATGACATCATCTTTTTGTAATTTATCTAGTAATGCTCTTAAACGTTCATCATTTGGAAAAGTAACAATTGCACTCTCTAAATAGTTCAGTGCCATTTCATGAAACTCATATTTTACCAAATTGTCTAAAAAATCCATAAAATCTTCTCGTTCTGTAATTATCACACGTGTACTAAAAATAACATCTTCAAATGCACGTCTAAAATCTTTACGACTTTTAACAAGAGTTTTAAAATCAGAATACATGATTCCATCTTCATATTTTAACCTATCTTGTATAGGTTCACTTATAAGTTTTCCAATCTTATCAAGACTACCATCAAGTGAAGAGATTAAATCCTCTAAAATAGTTTCAGCATCTGTATTTTCATCTGAACGTAATATTGCATAATAGTCAAATAGTGCTTGCGCGCCATCTTCACCACTAAGTGCCATATCACTAAGTAATACACCAATTTTAGCCTCTTTGTTATCTGGGTCATCTTTTAAAACCAATGAAAAATCCAAAAGTGATGCTTCATACTTCTGAGCGCTAAAGTTGTCGTTTGCCTTTGATAAAATTTTTTTTAAATTAATTTTTTTCATAAATTCTTCTTTCTATAGCTCATCTAATCGCTCTTCCATACCAAAAGGAACGTTAATCACTTCAAGTTCAGGATGAATGTGAGATCTAATCTCTTTTTCAACACCATATTTCAAAGTACTAGCACTGCTAGAACAACCAATACATGCACCTTGCAACTGTACGAAAACTCTCTGGTTTTGTACATCAATAAACTTAATATCACCACCGTCTAATGCTAAACTAGGACGAACTCTATCAACTACCTCTGAGACTATTGGTCTCAAGTCTTCATCGCTAAATGGAATCATTACATTCCTTCATAATATTATTATAATTAATATTTGTAATTTTTTTGTTGAATATTTTATATGTGGATTATATCATAGAGAAGTAAAATGCAGCCAAAAGACTGCATTAAATTTTTATACTAATTCGATGTAAGCCATTGAAGTAGCATCACCACGTCTAATACGTGTTTTTGTAATACGAGTATAACCACCACTTCTATCTTTATAAGTAGGTGCTATCTCATCAACAAGCTTTTTTGTTGTTGCTTTATCTTGAAGTTGAGCAAATACAGCACGATGTGCATTGAAATCGCCCTTACGTGCAACAGTGATTAATTTTTCTACATAACTACGTAGTTCTTTTGCTTTTGGCAAAGTTGTCTCAATTTTACTCTCACTAAGAATAGCGATCGCCATATTTTTCAACATTGCCGCGCGATGTGAACTAGTACGGTTAAGTTTTCTATATCCGTAACGATGTCTCATCAAATTTTCCTTTAAAGAAGAACTATTGTTCTTCTATTTTCTTTTTAAATTGTTCAATAGTACTCGCATCAGTAACTGAACCAACAGGCTGACCAATTTCTACTAATTTGTCCTTGATTTCATCTAAAGATTTTTTACCAAGGTTTTTAACATTTTTAAGTTCTGTTTCAGTCATTGAAGAAATTTCACCAATGTAATGAACGCTAGCGCGATCTAGACAGTTAAAACTTCTAGCACTAAGACCTAACTCTTCAATTTTTTGAAGCATAATCTTTAACTCATCACTATCTGTGGTACGAGGTCCAGCTTCATTTGCACTCTCATTAATATCTAAAGAGAAAACACCCATTTGTGTTTTCATAACACTAAGAGCATTTTTAAATGCACCAAGTGGATCAATTTGACCATCAGTTTTAATGTTCATAACAATTTTTTCGAATTCTGGATTATCTTCAACGAGTACATGCTCTATTGAGTATGTAACACGTCTAACAGGTGTAAAGTAAGCATCCATAGGGATGAAACCCTCAGGAAGTTCATCACGAATATCTTCACTCGCGACATAACCCATACCTTTATAGATTATAACTGTAAATGTTACTTCTGCATCTTCATTTAAAGTTGCTAGAAACGCATCAGGAGTAACACACTCTACAGAGTCACTATTAAGGTCAGCTCCAGTAATCTCTTTTGATCCACTGAAATTGTATGTTACTTCTACGCTTTCTACTTCATCAGAAAGACGAAAACGTACATTCTTTAAATTTAAAATAAATTCAGAAATATCCTCAAGCATACCACGTACACTATCGAATTCATGAGTTGCACCCTCTACTTTTAAAGCAACAGGAGCATAACCCATAGAGCTACTTAATAAAAAGCGGCGTAACGGGTGAGCTAAAGAAATAGCATAACCAGTTTCAAACGGATAAGCAATTATATTTGCTTCGTTTTCACTGATTTGCTCTACTTCGAACTCTTCAGGTACATATGGTGATGTTTTAATTTTTCTCATCAGTTGCCTTTATTTAGATGTTATTTTGAGTAAAGCTCAACTATCAGACGCTCTTCAATTGGTAACACTACCTCTTCACGCTCTGGAAGACGTGTAAAGATTCCAAATAGTTTCTCTTTTTCAACATCAACCCATGGCACAATACCAGTCTGATTTGTAAGTTCAATTGAACGTACAATTTGTACATTCTTTTTCGTTCTTTCCGCAACTTCAACCTTTTGACCAGGTTTAACACGAAATGAAGGAATATCAACACGCTTACCATCAACTAACATGTGACCATGAGTTACTAGTTGACGAGCATTTGCACGAGTTGATGCGAATCCCATTCTATAAGTAACATTATCAAGACGTTGCTCTAACAAGGTAATCAAGTTATTACCTGTATTACCTGTGCTTCTTGCCGCATCTCTAAATAGAAGGCGAAATTGTTTTTCACCAAGTCCATACATAAATTTAGCTTTTTGTTTTTCTGCAAGTTGCAATCCAAACTCTGAAACTTTCTTACGTCTTTGTCCATGTTGTCCCGGACCATAAGGTCTTTTCTCTAGTGAACTCTTACCTGCAAGGCGACGTTCACCTTTAAGAGCCAAACTAACACCGAAACGGCGTTCAATTTTTTCTACGGGTCCTCTATATCTAGCCATTAATTCCCCTTATACTCTACGACGTTTTGGTGGTCTACAACCATTATGAGGAAGTGGAGTAATGTCTTTTAAGAACAAAATACGAATTCCCTCTGTTGCACCAACAGCCTTAACCGCAGTCTCACGTCCACTTCCTGGACCTTGAACTTTGATTCCAACTTCTTTAATTCCATGCTCTTTAGCTTTTTCCATAGCTACATCAACTGCTTGTTGTGCTGCAAATGGTGTAGATTTTTTACTACCTTTAAAACCTAAAGCACCTGCTGAACTCCATGCAATTGTATTACCCATGTCATCCGTTATAGTTACTAATGTATTATTGAAAGAAGCAGATATATAAACAATGCCACGAGCAATGTTTTTCTTAACTACTTTTTTACGTGTACCTTTTCTTTTAGCCATAGTTTTCCTCTCTACGCTGCTGCGCCGACAGTTTTACGTTTACCCTTACGAGTACGCGCATTTGTCTTAGATTTTTGTCCACGAACCGGCAATCCACGACGGTGACGTAAACCACGATAGCTTCCTATGTCCATAAGACCTTTAATATCCATCGCCACTTTTTTGCGTAAATCACCCTCAACAAGAAATCCACTTTCGCGAATCGCCTTAGTAATTCCAGCAACTTCATCTTCTGTTAGTTCATGAACACGTTTATCAGCCGATAAACCAACAGTTTCCAAAATTTTACGTGATGTATGTAATCCTATACCAAAAATATAAGTTAATCCATACTCAATACGCTTTTTCTTAGGTAAGTCAACACCTGCAATACGTGCCATACTCTTATCCTTGTCTCTGTTTATGTTTTGGAGTCTCGCAAATTACACGAACAACACCTTTTCGTTTGACAACTTTACATTTGTCACACATTTTCTTCACTGAAGCTCTCACTTTCATCACGAAGTCCTTAATTAGTCTCCTCACTTACTTTCCCTAGGTGCTTTGAAAATACACCAGTACTCTAAAAAAGTTACCTAAAACTATTTAATAAATACTCTTCATATAGAATCGGTTTGTAAATGAGGGCAGTATTTTAGCAGAGCGAATGTAAATGTGAGCTTATAAAAATTATTTTATAAACCATAATCCTCTATTTTTTCAAATTTTCCATCATTAGTCTCTATAATTGCGCTACATGATTCAACCCAGTCACCACAATTCATATATTCAATATCTCTAATCTGCTTTATTTCAGCTTTGTGGATATGACCACAAATTACACCATTATATAACTTTCTACTCGCCTCTTGTGAGAGAATCTCTTCAAATTCATTTACAAAAGAGACAGCTTTTTTAACATTGTCTTTCATAAATTTAGAAAGAGACCAATAGCGTTTATACCCTACAAAGCGAAGTGTCGCATTAAGTGGTTTATTAATTCTAAGTAGCCACTGATAACCCATATCTCCAACTACTGCTAACCACTTTTTCGTCATTGTTACAGAATCAAAAAAGTCTCCATGAGTTACAAGATAACGTCTACCATCTAATGAGGTGTAATCAACCTCATTTAATATCTCAAAGTTATCACCTAACGCTACTGGTAAAAATGGTCTAACAAATTCATCATGATTACCAAGTACATAATAGACTTTAGTACCCTTTCTAGCTATTCTTAATATCTTTTGAATAACATCTGAATGACCCTGTTTCCATAACCAACCGCGCTTTAATGACCATCCATCTATTATATCACCGACTAAAAAAAGATATTCTGACTCATAATTTTTTATAAACTCTAATAATTCATCAGTCTTAGCATCTTTTGTCCCTAAATGTATATCAGAAATAAAAATTGATCGTACATTTATTACATTGATATTATCTTTCATTAATACTCTCTTCATATTTGTATTCAGATTTAGATTTTATCAATATACCTTTGTCTCTTTTTTTCTTTAATTTTAGATATGTCACATAATATAAAACCATCTACGCTATTAAAATCTTCATCTACACAAAAGTCCAAGAACTTAATTCCACCATCTTCAAATAGGTCCACATACTGTTTATATAGAGTTGGAACATTTGTATTATATTCTGAAAGAATACTCTTTAACTCTCTAAAGTCATTTATAAAATCTTTTCCACTGAACAGATTTTTATAATTTAATTTATAGTAGTTCCCTAATTCATACTTAGAATTTGCATTAACTAAATTTTTCTCTTCAAAGTATGTATTGTAAAAATGGACAATCAAATCATTTGCAATTTTTGGATTTTTACCACTAAGACTAACTGGGCCAAACATATGAGTAACTTCAGGATGATGCTTCAAATATGCACCAATACCCTGCCATAGATAATCTAATGCTCTACTGCCCCAATATTTTGGTTGTACAAAACTTCTTCCAAGTTCTAATGATGAATCAAAATATTTTTCAAACTCTTTTGAGTAGGTAAATAGAGTCGATGTATAAAGCTCGTTCTTAGAATCAACTACAACTTTTTTAGTATTTGCAACTCTATATGCACCAACTATCTCTAAATCCTCATCACTCCATAAAATAATATGTTCATAATTTTTATCATACTCATCTACATCACGTCTAAGACCACTACCCTCACCCACTTTTCTAAAACTAAGTTCGCGTAAGCGCCCTAGCTCTTTAAGCATTATTGAACCTTGCTTATAGTCATAAAGATATATCTTTTTATTATCAGACGTTTCACCCAACATTTTGCAGTTTTTTAGCTCATTTCTAATCTCTTTTGCTCTCTCTGGATGAGCAATTGCAGTTTCTGTTTCAAATACGCCACTCTTACCACGTCCAATTAAATAAGTATGCTGTTTGAATATATTTACTAACTCTTCTCTTTTAATTGGAAGAGCTCTAAAACTATCATACGCAATTATATTACCAACACTTATTGTAATTCTCTTCTTTTTTGATTTAAACAGTTCATGTGGGAGTAAAAGTGTTCCAAGAGTATTATTAACAATAGATGCTGAATAAAAAAGCATCGAATTTTTTGACTTAATGTGTACAGGTAAAATTGGAGATTGTGTTTTAAGTGCTATATTTAAAAAACCTTTTTTCCATTTTTTATCTTTAATTCCAGTAAGAGAAGAGCGTGATACTTCACCTGAGGGAAATATTATAAGCGCGCCCTCATCTTCTAAATGTTTTGTCATCATCTGTGCTGTTGATTTTGAAAATTTCTGTTTTAGAATATTTACTGGCAATAAAAACTCTTTTATTGGATCAAAACTATTGAGTAAATCATTTGCAAGAATTTTTACATCTTGACGTACAGAGTAGACAAGTTTAATTAAAGATAGCGCATCAAGCGCACCAAGTGGATGGTTAGCAATTATTACAACTCTACTAGTATGAGGAATATTTTCAATCTCACTCTGTTTTCTTGTAAAATCAATATTAAAATACTCAAGCACTGCGTCAATAAAATCAATACCGACACTATCTATGTTTTCTAATAAAAATCTGTTTATATCATCTTCATGAAGAATTTTTTTTGAAGCTTTTACTATTGAGGATAAAACTATTCGTGGTGCTTTTCTTAATTTAACGTTTTTTTCTAGGCTCTCTTTTACATCTATCACTACACAACTCTTTGTAAGTTGATGTACCAATCGTCGTTATAGTACTCCCTACTGTTAACCAATTTAATCTTCACATAATCATCATGGTATTCAAATGAATCAACACAAGAGTTTGGAATCTCTAACTCATCTTCGAAATATGTCTCAACCAAATCTAAATCAAGCCCACCATCTAACTCTACATCAAATCCAAATGACTTTACTATAAATTCACGTTCTTTCATCTCAAAATCCTATTAGGGTTTTATTTGAGAGAATATTATTTTCATTTTATTACATTAACATTACAGATTAATAACTGTTATGTTACATTACTATTTTAGCTTACATTTTCTACTCAATATTTCTCAATAGATCATCAAAATTTTCAATACTTTTTAGATTTAATATACTAAAAAGATTCTGTGCTTTTTTTAAAAACTCTTTAAATAAAACAAAATCTCTTTGTGCTTCTATACTATCTGGTCGTTTATCTGATATTGATTTTGCTATTTCTAGAAATTTTTTGTTATATTTATGTGCATCATGCAAAGAATCATATTTTTCACAATACTCTCCCAATTCTTACAGAACAAGAAGATATTTACATAATCTTCGCTGTTTTGCATATATTGAGCACGCAAATTTTCACATTTTTCTATTAACTCATCTTTTTTGTGAATATCTGTCTGCTCAACTTCAACATCTAGAAGATATACCTGCGAGTTTTTCTAGTGAATCAACAATTACAACTAAACCATTTGGCTTAATCTCTTTGGCTCTTTCATTGAGTTTTTTAAACTCTTCAAAAATTTCTGTTTTAAATGTTGATATTCTATCTGTTATATTTGTACGAATCCTTCTTCTTAAAGCTGTATCTTGCTTCATATTAAAAACGAATTTAGCAACGCCTGTATTAACATTTATCTTTTCTAAACCCACATCAGAAGATAAAAATTTAACAAGCCTTGAAAAATATCCATTATCTTCTTCAATTAAACTATTAGAATCTTTATTCTCTGCAATTGCAATTTTTTGCATCACTGAGTAAATAATAGCAATGTGAATATCAATTGCATCTATCTCATTGCTTAAATCAAAAAAATCTAGGGAATCTATATATACTGGAAGATAGTAATTTTCTATTAAGATCTTTTCAAGACGTTTTAGCTCAGTAGTTTTACCACTTCCCGTATATCCACTAAAATATTTGCATATAGGCTTATCACTATATGCAAAGTCTGTAAAACATTGAATGAGCCCATTGTTCTCATCGAATGTTTATTGGTTTTCCATCTTTATCTTTTAAATTATCTAAATCAACAATTCTAGTATCATCAACTTCAAGCGTTCTAAATGGATTGCAAGCGTTATATAGCTCTTTTTTACGTTTTAAATCCATTGACTATACTTATAAAAAATTAAGACTATTTGTAGCGGTAAGTAATACGACCCTTATCAAGACTATATGGAGTAAGTTCAACTTTAACTTTATCACCTGGCAAAATTTTAATATAGTGCATTCTCATTTTTCCAGCGATGTGACATAAAATTACATGTTTATTGTCTAATTCTACACGAAATGTCGCATTTGGTAAAGCCTCAATTATTGTTCCGTCAATCTCAATGACATCATCTTTAGCCATTCATATCTCCTATAGTTTTTGATAAAATTTCTGCACGGCCGTTAATTACCGCAACAGTATGTTCATAGTGACTAGTATTTAAACCATCTTTTGACACTACCGACCATTTGTCCTCTAAAATCTCAGGATCTCTAGATTTTTGTGTAATCATAGGCTCTAAACAAAAAACCATTCCGTTTTTTATTTTAGGACCCTGTTTTGGATTGTTACCATCTAAATAGTTTGGTATTTCTGGCTCTTCATGAGGTTTTTTTCCAATACCATGCCCACAAAATCCCTTTAGTGGTTGATAGCCTCTGTCAGTTATGAAATTTTCAATTTTATGACTTAACTCTTTAAAACGCATACCATCTTTAATTGTCTCAATAGCAAAATAGAGCGTATCTTCTGCACATCTAATAAGTGCATCGTCTTCTTTGCTAATATCTCCAACTCCAACAGTAATAGCAGCATCTCCAAACCACCCATCAAGATTTGTACCAACATCAAAACCAATTACATCACCACTTCTTAGTGAATAATCACTAGGAATTCCATGGATAATAGTCTGATTAAGAGATGTACAAACTGCATTCGGAAAGCCATAAAGACCTTTAAAGGAGGGTTTAGCACCATGAGAAAGAATAAATTCTTCAGCCATAGCATCTAAATTACGTAATGTTGCACCAACTTTTGCATTTTCACGAAGTAAATTTAAAGTTTCTGCAACAATAACATTAGCCTCACGAAGTTTTTCAATTTCATGAGGCTTGCGTAATGCAATCGCCATAACTACTTATAGACCGACTGCACTAAGTGTCTCATATTTGCCCATATAGACCTGAGCTTCAATTTTACGCATAGTATCAAGTGCAACTTGAACAACAATTAAAACAGCAGTTCCACCAAAGAAAAATGGTACTCCCATACTTTTAACAAGTACCCAAGGAAGAGTAGCCACTAGTCCTAAATAGATAGATCCACTAACAGTTAAGCGCGAAGCTGTCTCATTTAAAAACTCTTTTGTATGTAATCCAGGACGAACACCTGGAATGAATCCACCTTGACGTTTTAGATTGTCTGCAATATCTTTTGCATTAAATACAATAGAAGCATAAAAGAAAGCAAAAAACATTACAAATATAAACGTAAACACATTGTAAGCATAACCATTAGGGTTCAAATAGTCTGAAAACATCTGAACATAAGGGTTAGTACTAGCTTGTAATATCGTCATTGGAAACATTAAAATTGCTGAAGCAAAAATTACTGGAATTACTCCACTAAGGTTCACTTTTATAGGAATGTAGTTCATTACACGCTTATTTTGATTTTGCATAATAGTTTTTTTAGCATATGTAATTGGAACACGTCTCTCACCTAACTCAACATAGATAATTGCACCAACTGTAACAATAATTAAAGCAAGTATTCCAATTACAGTAATAAAGCTTAGCGCACCAGTATTTACAAGTGACACTGTCTCTGAGACCGCAGATGGTATGCCAGATACAATACCAGCAAAAATAATTAAAGATATACCATTACCAATACCACGCTGTGTAATACGTTCTCCAATCCACATAAGTAACATTGTGCCACTTAGCATTGAAATAGCAGATACAAGAACAAATGTATCCATATCAACCATAATAGCACTCTCACCACCACGTCCTGTTAAGCTTTGAAGTCCCATAGAGACACCAATTGCTTGAATTACAGTAATGACAATAGTTGCATAACGGATAATCTGCATATACTTAACCATTCCATCACGCTCTTTTTTCATCTGCCCAAGAGTAGGAAAAGTCGCAGCTAAGAGTTCCATAATAATAGAGGCGGTAATGTAAGGCATAATACCAAGAGAGATAATACTTAAACGTTCAACTGCATTACCGCTGAACATATTAAACATACCAAGTGCATTAGAGGAGTTGTCGTCAAAGAAAGCTTTTACAACGTCAATATCAACGCCCGGTACTGGAACATAAGCCAGTACACGATAAACAAATAAAAAGCCTAAAGTAATAAGAATTTTATTAATAAGCGTTTTGCTCATATTACTTAGTTCCGCTACAAGTTACGTTTTCATCTTTAACTTTTGAAGCTAGTGCATTCGCACCTTTTCCAATGAGCTTAATTTTTTTAGTATTAGTAGACATTTTATGAACAGCAGCAATTGATTCAACGGTGATTTCACTCAAAGCTGCTACTTTTGTTACCTTATCTACATTAATAGTGTATGGTTTAATAACACGAGATGAAAAACCAATTTTTGGTAATCTCTTTTGAAGTGGTTGTTGCCCACCCTCAAATCCACGTTTATTTTTAAAACCTGTTCTTGATTTTTGACCTTTAGTACCACGAGTAGCAGTTTTACCCATACCACTACCTTGACCACGACCAACACGTTTTCTACTATGTGTACTTCCAGCAGCTGGAGTTAAATTAGTAATTGGCATTTATCTATCCTTTAATACGTTGTAATGCGTCAACTGTCGCACGTACAACTGTACCTGGGTTATTCGAACCCAATGATTTAGTAAGAATATCTTGAACGCCTGCAAGCTCTAAAACTGGACGCATAGCACCACCAGAAATAACTCCAGTACCTTCACTAGCAGGTTTAAGCAGAACTCTACTTGCGTTATATTTTACTTCAATATCATGAGCAATTGTAGTCCCTTTGATTTTTACATCAATAATACTTTTAAAAGCATTGTCTACAGCTTTTTTAATAGCATCTGGAACCTCTTTAGCTTTTCCGTAACCGTAGCCTACTTTGCCTTTTTTGTTTCCAACAACAACTAAAGCAGTAAATCTAAATCTACGACCACCTTTAACAACTTTTGTTACACGGCCAATGTTAACGATAGCCTCTTCAAAATCTTCTCTGTTTAAATCTTCCATAAAGTTCCCTTAGAAGCTAATTTCGTTTTCACGAAGTGAAGCGGCAAATGCTGCAACTACACCGTGGAACTCATAACCATTACGATCAAATACGATTGTATCGACCTTAGCACCTTTTAATGTTTTGGCAAATTCTGCCCCAAGTTTTTTCGCACTTTCAGCATTTGAGTTAAGACCCATAGTCTTACCATTAATTGCACATAATGTTTTTGCAGTTGTATCATCAATTGCTTGAACACTTAAATAACGATTTGAACGAAAAATTGTTACACGTGGACATTCGTGCGTTCCACTTATGTGAGCACGAATACGCAATTTACGTTTAGAACGTTGCTGAGTTTTTTTCTTTAATATTTTACTATTCATTCATTCTCCCCTTACTTCTTAGCTGTTTTACCGGCTTTACGTACAATATGCTCTTCAACATATTTAACGCCTTTGCCTTTGTATGGTTCTGGTGGACGAAATGAGCGAATCTCAGCTGCAATCTGTCCTAAAAGTTGTTTATCGTGTCCTTTAATAGAAACCAAATTTTTATCAACTTCCATGGATACACCATCAACTATTGGATAAATAATTGGATGTGAATGGCCTAGTTGAAGTTCAAGGTTTTTACCCTTAACAGCTGCTCTGTAACCAACACCGTTGATTTCAAGTTTACGCTCAAAGCCTTTATCAAGACCCTCAACTGCATTAGCTGTAAGTGAACGATAAGTCCCCCAAAATGCAAGATGCTCAGCTGCATCACTGATTGCTGCAAAAGTGATTGTGTTATCTGCTAAAGTAAAAGAAACATTACCTTTTGTATCAACTACACTTTGAGCTTTACCTTTTTTCAATGTGATAACATTGCCTGCTACTACTACATCAATTCCAGAAGGAACTGTAATAGGTCTTTTTCCAATACGTGACATACTACCTCCTTACCAGATTGTGCAAAGCACTTCGCCGCCAACACCAAGCTCGTGAGCTTTATTGTTGTCCATTACACCGCTAGATGTACTAAGTACAATCGTACCATAACCATTTTTGAAACGTTTAATATCTTTAGCGCCTTTATAGACACGACGACCTGGAGTAGAAACACGCTTAACCTCATTGATTACCGTGTGCCCCTTATCATCATATTTTAAAACTACTGAAAGAGATTTTTTGTTGCCATTTTCTTTAACTGTTACATTTTCAATGTAACCTTTATCTTTTAAAATTGCAAGAACCGATTCTACTGTTTTTGAATACATAAGTTCTGTTGTATCCATACGACGCATTGCTGCATTACGAATGCGAGTCAATCCGTCTGAAATTAAATCATTTACCATATTTTTTTGCCTTTATTTGCTAATGTTTAGCAGTTTCAAGCGGCATTTCTACCAGCTTGACTTTCTAACACCCGGTAATAAACCTTCGTTTGCCATTTTTCTAAAACATACACGACACAAGTTAAAATCACGGATAACCGAATGTGGTCTTCCGCAAATCTGACAACGTGTATACGAGCGAGATGAGAATTTAGCTTTTCTTGCAGCTTTTGCAATCATAGATTTCTTAGCCATACTTATTCTCCTTTCGCAAATGGCATACCCATCAACTTTAACAGTTGAAATGCTTCTTTGTCGTTATTTGTAGTTGTTACAAATGTTATATTCATACCGTGAACTTGCATAATGCTATCATATACAACCTCAGGAAAAATCAATTGCTCTGTTAAACCAAAGTTATAATTACCTTGACCATCAAAACCATTGTTAGGAATACCACGGAAATCTTTCATACGAGGAAGAGAAACATTTAAAAGTTTATCTAAAAACTCATACATTCTATTTGCACGTAAAGTTACTTTTACACCAGTTGGCATATCTTCACGAACTTTAAATCCCGCAACACTCTTCTTAGATTTAATAATAAGCGCTTTTTGACCAGCAATTAAACTGATAGTATCAGCAATATTAGCCATAAGTTTATTATCTTTCATTGCAAAACCAGTACCAACACTGATAACAATTTTATCTAAAGCTGGTGCTAACATTGGATTTTTAATATCCAAGTCAGACATCAACTGTGGCTTAATTGTACTATTATAGCTCTCTCTTAATCTTGCCATTATTCAGCCTCCACTTTACGGACGTTTGAAATATGAATTGGCATCTCTTTTGTTTCAAAGCCACCATCTTTATTCTCTTCTGTAGGCTTAATCGCTTTTTTTACTGTTTTCATACCAGCAACAATCAATTTGTCTTTCTTAGGAAAAACAGTAAGAACTTCAGCTTTTTTACCTTTGTCATCTCCGGCGATAATTTCTACAGTATCGCCTTTTTTAATCTTTAATCCCATTACAGAACCTCCGGAGCAAGTGAAACAATTTTCATGAAACCTGAATATCGTACTTCACGTGCGATTGGTCCAAAAATACGAGTTCCAATTGGCTCTTGTTTATCATCAATTATTACAGCTGCATTTTCATCAAAACGTATAAGTGAACCATTTTCGCGTTGTACCTCTTTCCTAGTACGAACAACAACAGCTTTAACCACTTTACCTTTTTTAACTTTTCCAGTTGGAATAGCTTTTTTTACTGATGCAACAATCACATCACCAACACTTGCGTATCTTCTTTTAGATCCGCCAAGAACCTTAATACACATGATTTCTTTAGCACCACTGTTATCAGCAACAGCTAAACGTGTAAAACCTTGAATCATTATTCAGCTCCTGTTTTAAGAACTGTTCCAAGACGGAATTTTTTACGTTTTGATAACGGACGACACTCAATAGCAGTTACACTATCACCAACTCTAAGTTGATTTGTCTCATCATGAATTAAATATTTTTTAAAACGTTTAACAATTTTGTGGTAACGTGGGTGTAAAACCTTACGTTCAACCAAAACAGTTGCTGACTTATCACCAGCGATTGTTACGACTACACCAGTAATTTCTCTTTTATGTGTCATCGTTGCTCCTTATGCAATGCTAGCGAGTGCTGTATTAATACGTGCAAGATCTTTTTTTGCAACGCGTAGCTCGCTTGTATTTGTTAACTGCATCAACTTTTGCTTAACTTTTAAAGTAAACAGCTCATTCTTTTTCTCTTTTAATAGTGCATTTAGTTCATCTGCACCTTTCTCTTTTAAATCAGTATATTTCATTGCTCATCTCCGCAGATATAATCTTCGTCTTAAACGGCAATTTGTGCATAGCTAGTAGTAACGCTTCACGCGCCAATAAATCATCAACACCAGCCATCTCAAAAATAATACGACCTGGTTTAATATTCATAACCCACTTATCTACAGCACCTTTACCCTTACCCATACGAGTTTCTAGTGGTTTAGCTGTTAAAGGTTTATCTGGAAATACTCTAATCCAAACCTTACCAGTACGTTTAATATGACGAGTCATAGCAATACGTGCTGCTTCAATTTGACGACTATCTATACGTCCTGCTTCTATAGCCTTAAAACCAATCGAACCAAATGCTAAAGTGTTAGCTTTAGCAGATTTACCGCGGTTACGGCCTTTCATCATTTTACGATACTTCGTACGTTTAGGCATTAACATAATTAGTTACCTTTTCTGCGACCACGTGGACGCTCTTTTTTCTCTACAGATTCAGGTTGAATTCCTTTTGCAAGAACCTCACCTTTAAAAATCCATACTTTAATACCTATGATTCCATAAGTAGTGTGAGCCTCTGCAAAACCATAATCAATTTTTGCACGAAGAGTATGTAAAGGTACACGACCCTCCAAATACCACTCAGTACGTGCCATTTCAGCGCCACCTAAACGACCTGCAACTGCTACTTTAACACCTTTAACACCAGCGCGTTGTGCATTTTGAATCATCTTCTTCATTGCACGACGAAAAGCTGTACGACGTTCTAGTTGAGTTGCAACACTCTCAGCTGCAAGTTGCGCAGATGTATGAGGTTTTTTCTCTTCTTTAATGTTAAGAGCAACTTCTTTACCAACAAGAGCTTGAACTTTTACTTTAAGTTTCTCAATATCTGCACCCTTTTTCCCGATAATAATACCAGGGCGCGCAGCTACTAGAGTAACACGTAAACGTTTTGCAGTTCTTTCAATAATGATATTGCTAACACCAGCATAATAAAGCTCTTTTTTCAAAAATGTACGTACTTTGTGGTCTTCACCAACATTAGTAGCAGCAGTTTGAAAATTTGGAAACCAACGCGACTCCCAGTTACGATTAATTCCTAATCTTAGACCAATCGGATTTACTTTTTGTCCCATATCTAGTTACCCTCGCTTTTGCTTACTTCTACAAAAATGTGTGATGTTGGCTTACGGATTCCCGAAGCACTACCACGAGCACGTGGCTTAAAACGTTTAAGTACTGGACCTCTATCAACGCGACAAGAAGTAATAACCATCTCTTCTGGCTCACTATCAGCATTTGCAATAGCTGAAGCGATAACCTTAGAGATGATACCAGCTGCTTTATTTGGAGTAAACTCCAAAGCTGCTAGTGCAACTTCTGCATTCATACCTTGTACTTCACGTGCTATAAGGCGCGCTTTTATAGGAGATAGGCGAATAAATTTAAGAGTTGATGTTGCCATTACTTGCCTACCTTTTTCTGTACAGAACCTTTGTGACCCTTAAAAGTACGAGTTGGAGCAAATTCACCCAACTTGTAGCCAATGTGATTCTCTGTCACATATACAGGTACAAACTGACGTCCATTGTGTACATTTAAAGTTAGACCTATCATTTGTGGTATTACTGTACTACGACGTGACCATGTCTTAATTGGTTTTTTGTTTTTTTCCTCTTTTGCTGTAATCACTTTTTTTAAAAGATGATCATCAACAAATGGGCCTTTTTTTATTGAACGTGACATCTATCTACCTTTTCGGATTCGATTTACGTCGAGAGATGATTAACGCATCGCTCGCTTTTTTACGACGTGTTTTAGCACCTTTAGTCGGTTTACCCCATGGAGTAACCGGGTGACGCCCTGAGTTAGTTTTACCTTCACCACCACCGTGTGGGTGATCAATCGGGTTCATAGCAGAACCACGAGTCTGAGGACGAATACCTAAGTGACGTTGACGACCAGCTTTACCAACAACCATATTTACATATTCTTCATTACCAACACTACCAATTGTTGCAATACATTCGCCAAGAACTTGACGCATTTCAGAACTTGGAAGTCTTAAAATAACATATTTGCCCTCACGTCCCATCAATTGAACTGAAGCACCAGCACTACGTGCCATTTGAGCACCTTTACCAGGTTTCATTTCAATATTATGGATAATCGTACCAACTGGAATGTTTTTCATTTTCATTGCATTTCCAGGTTGAATATCAAGTCCTGATTCAGCAGCTTCTACTTTATCGCCAACTTTCAAACCACTTGGTTGAATGATGTAACGTTTTTCACCATCAGCATAGTTAATTAAAGCAATACGACAATTTCTATATGGATCATACTCAATTGTTGCCACTGTACCCTCAATTCCAAACTTATTACGTTTAAAATCGATTATACGATAAAGCTTTTTTGCACCAGCTTGCTTATGACGTGATGTAATACGACCATTGTTATTACGTCCAGCATGTGCATCAAGTTTTTTAAGAAGCCCTCTAACAGAAGGCTTAGCCGTAATGTCACCTGAATCTATATTTGTTAAGAAACGACGAGCAGGGGTTATTGGTCTATAAGATTTCATTGCCATAGTTATACCGCCAAACTTTCAATTTTAGCATCTTCAGGCAATCTAACATAAAACTTTTTTACATTTTTTTGTTTACCTGCAAGACCTCTAAAACGTTTTGTTTTACCCGCTTGATTAAGTGAATTAATACTTAGGGGTTTAACACCAAAATATTCTCTAAAAATCTCTTTAAGACCGTTTTTAGTCACACGAGGAGATGTTTGAACAACAATTACACCACTCTCTTGCAATGCAAGAGTTTTTTCTGTGTAGATGATTGATTTAATATCTGTAATATCTGCCATCTTATGCCTCTTTTACCAAGTTGTCATAAACAGCTTTTTCCATAACAACTGAATGAAATGTACTTGCTAAATATGCGTTAAGTTCGTTCTCTTCAACAAGATAAACGTTCTTAATATTTCGGTATGCTCTATAGCTATTTTCATCAATAATCTGTTGAACTACTAATGTGTCTCTTTGGTTTAACTTACTAAGAGCTGCTACTGCATCTTTTGTTTTACCTGATTCAATTGCACATGAGTCAGTTACAAACAATTTTCCTAAATTACTAAGTTCATTCAAAGCAAAGTTAAGCGCTAACTTTTTCTGCTTTTTATTTACTTTTTGAATGTAATTACGGTTGTTTTTTGAACCAAATGCTACACCACCACCAACAAAAATTGGACTTCTACGGCTACCAGCACGGGCGCGTCCGCCACCTTTTTGAGCCCATGGTTTTTTACCACCACCGCTCACTTCTGTACGTGTTTTAGTTTTCGCTGAGTTTGCACGCGTACCAGCTTGGTACGACTTTACATATAGGTATAAGTTGTGTGCGTTAACTTCAGCATATGAAGCTGGTAAACTAAGTTCACTTGCTGCTTCAAATTTGTCGTTTAATACTACTACGCTCATTTAGTTACCTTTATACGTCCCATTGCGCCATTTGCACCTGAAACTGAACCTTTTACTACAAGTACCATATTCTCTGAATCAAATGAGATAATCTCATTTTGAACTGTTACTTTATCAACACCATAATGTCCTGGCATTTTACGTCCTTTTTGAACGCGACCTGGCCACTCAGCATTACCAATTGAACCTGGAGCTCTGTGAAAACGACTACCATGACCACCTGGACCACCTGCAAAATTCCAACGCTTAATAACACCAGCAAAACCACGACCTTTTGTTTTAAAAGATGTTTTAATACGTTTTGCTTCGCCTAATACGCTTACATCCTGATCACCACTTTGTGTACCAGCTGCAAGTGCTAATGTTGCAAATTTGTTAAATTCTGATGAAAGGTCATACTTTTTTTGTATTCCCTCAATAGACTTATTTTTTTTCTTACTATTACTATAAGCTACGATTGCCGTGCCATCTTCAGTAACTTCACACACCTTTGCAGTAATTACTTTTAAAAGTGTAACTGGAGTACTTGGGACACTAACAGTTCTGCTCATACCGATTTTTTCTACGATAAATTCCATTCAAGCCTCCCTATTTGCCCATAGAGCGAACTTCAACGTCCACTTCTGGTGCTAAATCTAGCTTAGTTAATGAATCAATAGTATCAGGAGTTCCAGATACTATGTCAATAACACGACTATGAATACGAATTTCAAACTGCTCACGCGCTTTTTTATTAACGTGTGGAGATTTTAAAACAGTATATTTACGGATTTTCGTAGGCATTGGTATAGGACCAGCAATTGCTGCACCTGTACGTTTAACTGCTTCGATAATCGACGCAACAGAACGATCTAGCACACGGTGATCGTACGCTTTTAGTTTCAGTCTAATCTTTTCCATTATTTTCCTTATAAAGAACTCGTTGGTGTTAGCCAACAGAAATAAAGACGCGATTATACCCGACTAAATGCAAAGAGTCAACACTTATGTGGCTTCTGAGGCTATTTTCTTAAAATTTATTTCCTTTTTAAAAGGAAACTATGATATTATTGCCTTATGAATATTATTCAATCACTTTTTGAAGATCCTCCAAAACGTGTTCGTTTTACTACACGTAAGATTACAATTGAAGATACTAATACTATTATATATGGTATTAGTGGTAGTGGCAAAACTGCGTTAATTCTTAATTATCTGCACACACTACACAAAAAAAACTTCTTATATCTTGATTTAAATGATTTACGCCTTCATGAGAGAATCCAAAGTGAAAATCTAAATGATTTTTGCAAAATTAACAAAATAGATGTGCTTGCAATTGAAAACTATAACGAGACATTAAAGCTTCCAACTGTTAATCAAATTTTATTAACATCTAATAAGCCACTATACATCAATGGATTTAAATCTATAAAATTAATGGGATTAGACTTTGAGGAGTTTATAGCATTTGATGCACGCTTTGAAAATTTACAAGAGAGTCTTAGCCATTATCTTAAAAATGGCACCTCAGCTGAGCTACTATTTACACATGATAGTCAGCACACTAGACTACTTCAGAGTATGCTAAAACTACATTTAAATGATATTGAAATTCAGATAATGATTAGATCAGCACAAGATAGTGCAAGAAAAATCTCAGCACACCAGATGTTCACAAAAATAAAATTGCAGATGAAAACATCTAAAGATAGTTTTTATAAATCGTTTGAAGAGTTACAAAAAAAAGGATATATCTACTTAATAGAGAAGTTTGAGCAACCAAGAGCATCTAAAAAACTATTTTTATATGACTTTAGACTACAAAGTATTCTCAGTTTTAAAAAAGACTTTAACATTACGTTTGCAAACTTAATTGTTTTAGAGCTTATAAAGCTTGAATTAGAAGTCACCTACACTGATGATGTAGATTTTTATATAGATAAAGAAAAAAGAGCAATATTAATTGCACCATTTCTAAATCATGAGCAGCTTGATGTAAAACTACATAAGCTAGACAGCATGATTAAAGATGCACAAATAAAAAAAATTGAGATTGTCACCATGAATAGAGAGCAACACTTCAAATATAAAAATATTGAGTGCGACATAGCTCCATTTACACAGTGGGCATTAATAAATTAGACCTCTTTCAAAACTCTATTAAATATGCTCACTCTTTAATGACAAGCCTTTCATATGTGTTATTGGATAGGCAAATACGATTCCCTCACCATCTCCTACAATATCTAACTCTTTCATTACAGTACTAATCACCGTATCTACACGTTTAGTAGGGAAAATAAACATTAAATTCAAATCAGTGGCTTCATGCTCTAGTCGGTTATAGAAACTATCTATCTCATCTAATCCCATTCCATGAGCTTCCATTATGGTAACACCAGTAGCACCAGCATCTTTAGTAGCTTTAAGTGCTTGCTCTTTTTTATTGTGGGGTACGACTATATGAACAGCTGAGAATTGCTGTTTATATGAGTGACGTTTACCATCTACAGTTATAGTTGCGAGTCTCATATTATCAGCGTCTGCAAGTGCTTCTTGAAGTTCTAAAATATGTTCGACTTCAAGTTCATGTCTACCTTTAATACCCATCTGTTCAGCGATAATTCCATAAAGCATGACGGTAATCATAGGAAAGAGTGACGCAAATGCAACAAGTCCAAAACCATCAATAAGAGGATCACGTCCATCTATATTTGTAGCTAGTCCTAAACCTATTGCAGCAACCAAAGGGACTGTAACAGTTGATGTAGTTACCCCACCACTATCAAATGCGATAGGAATTATATATTTTGGCGCAAATGAAGTAAGTGCAATTACAAAAGCATAACCTGCAATAATATAATAGACAATATGCCCACCATCTATAATTCTAAAAGCACCAAGTGCAATACCAACAGCAACGCCAATAGCAACATAAACGCGAAGAACAAAATCATTGATTTTACCATCACTTATCTCTTTAGCTTTTTTAGCAATTGCCATTAAAGCAGGTTCTGCCATTGTTGTAGAAAAACCTATAGCAAATCCAAAGATATATATAATAACATTGCTATCACCTTTAGTAAGTTGCTCTGCCATTGTCTCACCTAAAGAAAAAAGTCCCATCTCAAGGCCCATAATAAAAGCATAAAGTCCAATTATTACAAGAACAAAACCAATTAATACCTCTTTTAAATTTTCAATGGACTTTTTAATTACAACATATTGAAAAAATAAGATTACTAACAGAATAGGTAAAACATCAGTTATTACAGAAAAGATACCTGTAATAACTGAAATTATGGAAAAACTAGAACTAGAACTATTTTCAACAGTATGTGCGATTATAGGAACTATTGCATCTGAATCAATCAACTCATAAACCACAATCCCATAAAGTTGCACAAATATCATTGGAGTAAGTGAAGCAAAGGCAATAAGCCCAAAACCATCTAAAACTGGTGAACGTCCCTTAATTGTTGTTGCAAGCCCTATTCCTAAAGCTGCCACAAGTGGTACAGTTACGGTAGAAGTTGTTACGCCACCTAAATCGTATGCGAGTCCAACAATTTCATGTGGAGAGTAAAAAGTTGTTCCAACAACTAAAATGTACCCAGCAATAATATAAAAGTGTATAGGATGTCCAAGTAAAATACGAACAACACCAAGAACTATCGCAAAACCGACTGAAAAAGCTACTACAAGACGTAAAACTGTCGCATCTATCCTGCCAGAACTAATCGCTGCTGCTTTTTCGGCAATTACAAATAGTGCAGGTTCTGCTATTGTTGTACCAAAACCAATCAAAAAAGCAAAAAGTAAAATCCAGCGCTTTGATCCCTTATGTGCAAAATCTCTAGCTAAACCCTCACCTATGGGAAAAATTCCAACTTCAAGTCCAAGTAAAAATACTGCAAGTCCAACACCAACAATTCCAAGTCCAAGAGCAGTAGACTGCCACCCTTGCGGTACTGCCTCAATAATCGCTAATTGAAAAAAAAGAATAACTAACACAATTGGTAAAAGATCACGAAATGATTCTTTTAAAAGTTTAATAAAGGAAGCAATACTTAACATCAAGTAACCCCTTGATTTAAAAATTAAAATAATAGTACACTAACAACCTTAAAAACAAAAGAAAGAGAAAAATGTTTGATAAAACTTTATGCGGTATAGATGAAGCAGGGCGAGGTCCACTTGCGGGTCCTTTAGTTTTTGCAGGAGTAAAATTACACCAAAATATTGAGGGCTTAGCTGATTCTAAAGCTATTAGTGAGAAAAAACGTCTTCTTTTGTATAGTGCTATAAAAGAGTATGGTGAAATATCTATTGTAATTACACCAGCGAATATAATTGATGAATTAGGTCTTTCTCAATCTATTAAAAATTCTCTTAGCCAAATAATGCAAGAGATCGATACGAACAATTTTTTATTTGATGGCAATAGCAAATATGGATTTGAAAATTTAGATACCATGGTAAAAGCAGATAGTAAAATTGCACAAGTAAGTGCTGCTAGTATTATTGCAAAGGTAACACGCGATAAAATTATGGTAGAACTCTCAGAGAAATATCCAAATTATAATTTTGAAAAGCATAAAGGTTATGGTTCAGCTGCGCACATTGCTGCAATTAAAAAATATGGATACAGCGACATTCATAGACGAAGTTATAAAATAAAGGCACTAGAAGAATGAAAACAATTACACATATTGAAGATGCACTAAAGGGTTTAAACAGTGATCTTAGAGAACTAATGTTTAAAACAAATGTTGCTATGAAACAAAGAGATGATGAAGTTCTATTAATCCAGCAACAAAAAAGAGTCCTAGAGCAGACTTTAGAGGATTTAACTCACCTTAGAGACAATCCACCAAAATCAGTTTCAGCTTGTAAAACAAATGAACAAGCACAAGGTTAATCTTTATAAATTTTTAATTTATCTGCTTTTAGTATCAACAACACTCCAATAATTGCTGCAATAAATGAAGCACTAAAGACTCCGAGCTTAACAGCAGCAATTAGTGTTTCATCAACAAATGCTAATTGAGTTATGAATATGGACATTGTAAAGCCTATCCCACCTAAAAAGCCCACTGCGATTACCTCATTCCAACTTAAATCTTCTGGTTTTTGAATAATATTTAATTTAGTAGCCAAATATGTAAATCCAAAAATTCCAATTGGTTTTCCTACAATTAGACCAAATACTACACCTAAGACAACCATCATATGTGAAGATACCGCACTAAAGTCTATTAAAACACCCGCATTTGAAAATGCAAATAAAGGCATAATAAAAAATGCTGAAAAGCTATGAAGCTGATGTTCTAACTTAACTAATGGATTTTGAACCTCATCATAAGCATAAGCAATATTTTCTAATGAATCTATTTGATGATGATTTAAGATAGGTACATTGTCCATATGTTTTTCAAAAGATGAAATAGATTTTTTTGAATTGATAATAAAACTTTTCTCATCAATCTTTGATTCTATAGGAATAGCAAATGCGAGTAATACCCCTGCTATAGTCGCGTGAATACCAATATCATGTATAAAAATCCATAGAGCTATACCTAATATAAGATATGGCCAAAGTTGTGTTACCCCTTTAAAGTTTAGAAGCCAAATAAGTGCATACACAACTCCAGCATAAAAAAAATAGTTTACATAAATCTCATTTGTATATACAGTCGCTACTACTAAAACAGCACCTAAATCATCAACAACAGCAAGTGCCACTAAAAATAGTTTTAAAGCTGGACTTACTTTTTTACCTAAAAGCATTAAAATACCCAATGCAAATGCAATATCAGTAGCCATAGGAATACCAAAACCTATAGGGTTATCTAAATTCAGCCCAACATAAACTAAAGCTGGTACAACCATGCCTCCAATGGCTGCAACTATTGGAAAAGAAGCTTTAGTTATAGATGATAATTCACCTATTAACATCTCTCTTTTTATCTCTAGTCCAACCATTAAAAAAAATAGTGACATTAGTCCATCATCAATCCAATAAGTTAGACTCATAGAGATAGTATGACCACCTAAAGTGACACCCAAAGGCATGTGCCATAAATCAAAATATGTTTCAGAAAGCGATGAATTGGCAATTAAAACAGCCAATAGTGTTGCTACAAATAACAGTACTCCACTAAACGACTCATCTTTAATAAAGTGCTGAATAGCTTTTAGGTGTTCATTCATATCTTTCCTTTAAAATTATTTCGACGCCATTATAAAATTCACCCAAACAAAATATATATTTGCAAGCAGTACTATAACAACACCAATTACTGGAATTATTATTAGTGCATTTAATAAAAAATGAATTAACGTAGGTAACCATATCTTGCCAAATGGCTGTTTGACAATAGCTAATCTCACTATAAATGTCCCAATAAAACCAAAGAAGAAAGTCAATAACCCTGCAACTATTCCGATCGCCATAATTACTCCAATTAATTTATTTTATTTATTATATGGTTAATGTAGTATAATCAAGATTAAACTATTAATGAGTTACTAAGAGAATGATATTTTATTAACGTTCACTTTTATTACAAGCGTAGGCAATTAAAAGTATCTTTATTTACTCATTTCCACTGCTCTTTGTCCATCAGAAATTTCTCGAGGGCTTTTCTTATTAATTGGAGCATAAAAACCACTATACACAACTAGCACAAGCAATACAAAAAATATAATTGATGCTGTAATTTCTAAAAATTTTTTCATTATTTAATCCCATTTTTCATTTTGTTGGCATTTTACAACTATGAGCCTTTTAATCAGTTTGTAAAAATAATTAGTTTGCTACCTTTGACATTTCAAAAGTACTACTCTCTTCACAAATTTTTAAACGCATCTCATCATATGTTTTTGCTTTTATGTAAAAATTCAACCAACTCTCAAGCCAGTATGGAATCTCTTTTGAACTCCCCCAGTTGTTAACTGTAGATTGTGCAATACCTAATAAAATAGAGAGATCTTTTTTCTTAAGTTTAGCATTTGACAATAGTAAATTTAGTTTAATTTTATCCATGAGTGAAATAATATCATAATATATTCAAAAGAGTATATTATTAAGATTATATTTACTCTTAAGAGTATATAATTACATTGTTATTAAAAACTTTTTATTTTTAATAACACTTTTTCGTTTTCATTACTCCTTGCTAACTTAAATCATTAATATGGTTTAGGTTAACTTTTTAGAAAATTTAAATATAGGAATAGATATGTCTAATTTTGAAACTGTTTTGATACAAGCGCTACTTGAGACAAATGAAGAGTTTGAAAAAAAAGGTTTTCTTAGTGAACGTGAAAAGATTGATAATGCTGTACAGATGTCACTTTTTGAGGCTGATTCAAGTCTTTACAATATAAAAGATATGTTAGAGCATATTATAGATAAATAAATTTCTCACACCAAAGTAATGTTATATACTTACTAGTGCAATATTTAATTCATCAACAATTTACATAACTTTAGATAGAATCCACAAAATTTTACTATAAGGCCTGCTATGAAAATTGGACCAATGCACGCACCTTTTATTGCTCAAAAAATCGCTATTGACATGCAACGTAGCAAACTAATTAAGATGACTCAAGGGCTTGATAGTGTTGCACATACTGCACAAGTTGTTGTAGCAGCAGATATTCATAAAGAGCATACACTAGAAGAGGCCGTTAACAAATTAATTGATGAGAATGAAGAGCAGATTGATTACTATTTAGCAGATGAAAAACAGCTTTTTTGGATGATGAAAAGAAAATTAGCACCAGAACATGGTGTTATTTTAGATCATGAAGAGCGCTATAGTGATTTATCACATCAGATTCACATGGCTCTATATGATGAAGATTTAATTAATTATGACGTTGCAGAAAATAAAATTAAGAATATTATATATAGTGCTATTGATGACTATTTTAAGCAACGCGGTTCAATTGAAGAGTCTGTTAGTGAAAAAATTAGCCACTATAAGCGAAAATTAATTCCTGGAAGCGAAGAGTATGAGATGGTTTATGCCAAACTTATTGAAGAAGAATTGAGTGTGCGAGGGTTAAAGTAGTGACACCTATTCATATCTATTTAGAAAATGGTCTGTATCTTAGTGCAAAAAGCTTTGGTGCAAGTGGAACAGTTACGGCAGAGATAGTTTTTAATACCTCTATGAGTGGTTATCAAGAGATAATTAGTGATCCTAGTTATGCTGGACAGTTTATAACGTTTACAATGCCAGAAATTGGAAATGTTGGTGTTAATGCTCAAGATATGGAGAGTAGCTCAGCTTTTACAAAAGGTATACTTGTTCGCTCTTATCAAGAGAGATATTCTAACTTTAGAGCAGAAGAGTCATTAGGTGACTTTTTGAAAAAATATAATGTTATGGGAATTAGTGACATTGACACTCGTTATTTAACTAAAACATTAAGAAAAGAGGGAGCAATGATGATGATTGCTTCGACTGAAATTAGCGATAAAAATGAACTCGCAAAACTACTTAAGCAATCTAAGAGGATAGAAGAGATTAATTATATAAAAGAGGTTAGCACAAAAGAGCCATACATTCATAATAATGGTGTTTATGATTGCACAAACTTTGTTTATAAAGATGTACCTAAAATAAAAAAACGTATTATAGCTCTTGATTTTGGTGTAAAGAGAAACATCTTAAATGAGCTTACACAAGTTGGACTAGAGGTTAATGTTGTACCAAGTAACACAAGTGCAGAGATAATTATAGCTGCATTTGATAAAAAAGAGATAGATGGTGTTTTTCTCTCAAACGGTCCAGGTGACCCTCTTGTTTTAGATGAAGAGGTAGAGAATATAAAGAAGTTAATTGAGAGAAAAATTCCAATATTTGGTATCTGTCTTGGTCATCAACTTTTAAGCATAGCACATGGATTTGATACATACAAACTAAAATTTGGTCATCATGGTGCAAATCATCCTGTAAAGAATGAAAAAAGCGGTCTTGTAGAGATTACAGCGCAAAATCATAACTACAATGTACCTGATACAATTACTTCTATTGCAGAAGTTACACATAAAAATCTTTTTGATAATACAATTGAGGGCTTAAAATATAATGATAAGCCGATTTTTTCTGTACAACACCACCCAGAATCAAGCCCCGGGCCACATGAAAGCCGTTATATATTTAAACAATTCTTGGATTCAATGAACTAAAAATGAATGCCATTGATATAGGTGCGATTGTAAGCATTGCACTTCTTGGAAGCGTTGGACACTGCATAGGAATGTGCGGTGGCTTTATTACTAGTTATTCATCTGTTAAAATTTATGAAAAGACTCCAAAATTAACTCAAGCATATTATCACTCTTTATATAATAGTGGGCGTATTACCACTTACGCTTTTATTGGCACACTATTTGGTCTATTTGGACAGCTATGGGAAGTTACACCATATTCAAGAGCAACATTTTTTGCAATAATTGCAATATTTATGATTTTAATGTCGCTATCTATATTAGGTTTTTTCAGCTCTATGTCACTAAAATTCAATTTAACAAATCTTAAAATCTTTAGGTTTATTTTTGGAAAATTGTTAAATAGCAAAAATCCATTTAGTTTTTTTGGACTTGGCGCGCTAAATGGATTTTTTCCATGTGGGCAAGTTTACTTTTTTGCAGCAGCTGCTGCATCTACAGGCTCTATAATTTGGGGTTCTTTGACAATGCTGGTATTTGGAATATCAACTATACCAGTGCTATGGAGTTTTGGATTTTTTGTAGGTCTTTTTAATCAAGGTAGTTTTCGCTCAGTAATGTTAAAAATTTCTGCAGTTGTAATTGGACTTTATGGATTTTGGATAGGATATAAGGCATATGAGATTTTGAATTACGAAACAAATGTTAATTTAGAACAAGCAGTGTGTCATTAATGTCTTATTTATATTAGCCGGTTTTATAAGATTAAAATCTCCTCTTATTCAGCTCTATATTAGATTGACTAACATAGTATTTGTAAATAGTTCATGAGGAGAAAAAATGGATACTAGAACGTTAGAATATGACTATACAGTATCAAAATGGTTTTTAATTACTACAATTATATTAGGTATTATTGGTCTGCTTATAGGTGTAATAATTGCATTTGAGATGGCATATCCTGAGTTAAATAATCTATTTGGTGAGTATGGAACATTTGGTCGCCTTAGAGCGTTGCATACTAATACAATTATTTATGGCTTTATACTTAGTGGAGTGTTTTCTAGTTGGTATTATATCGCTCAGCGTGTATTAAAAGTCTCTCTACATGAATCACATTTTTTACAAATTATGGCAAAAATTCACTATTTTACATATTTACTTGTAATCGTACTTGCTTTAGTCTCTTTATTACTAGGGATTACAACATCAAAAGAGTATTCAGAGTTTGAATGGCCTATAGATATTTTTGTTGTAATTTTTTGGCTATCTTGGGGTATCGGTATTGCTGGACTTGTTGGAATTCGTAGAGAGAAATCTTTATATATTTCAATTTGGTATTTCATGGCAACGTTCTTAATAGTTGCAGTACTATATCTATTTAATAATATGTCAATTCCTACATATTTTGTAACAGGTGCAGGTGATTGGTACCATTCAGTTTCAATGTACGCAGGAAGTAATGATGCAATGGTACAGGGGTGGTTTGGAAACAATATGGTTGAATTTGTCTTAACCGTTCCAATTATTGCAATGATTTACTACTTTCTACCAAAAGAAGCGGGGCAAGCTGTTTATTCATATAAACTATCACTCATTTCATTTTGGACACTAATTTTTGTATATTTTTTAGCAGGTGGTCATAACCTCATCTACTCAACAGTCCCAGATTGGGTTCAAACAGTGGGTTCACTCTTCTCAATTGTTCTAATTTTACCATCATGGGGTAATGCTATTAATATGCTTTTAACTATGAAAGGTGAGTGGCAACAGCTTCAAACTAATCCACTTATTAAATTCATGATTATGGCTTCTACATTCTATATGTTCTCTACATTAGAGGGTTCTATTCAAGCAATTAAATCGGTTAATGCATTAGCACACTTTACAGATTGGATTCCAGGGCATGTACATAATGGCGCTCTAGGTTGGGATGGTTTTATGATAATTGCAGCAGCGTTTCATATGGCTCCAAGAATTTTTAGACGTGAAATTTATTCTAAAAAGTTGATGAATATTCAATTTTGGACTCAAACAGTTGGTATTGTTCTGTATTTTTCTAGTATGTGGATTGCAGGTATCACACAAGGAATGATGTGGAGAGCAGCTGATCAATATGGAAATCTTGCTCATTCATTTATAGATACTGTAATTATGATTCATCCATATTTTGTTATCCGTGGCGTTGGTGGAATATTGTACTTTGTAGGCTTTTTATTCTTTGCTTACAATTTTTACAAGACAATTACGCTCGGACGTAAGTTAGAAGATCATGAACTTAAAAATGTTTCGCCTATGGCAACAGTTTAAAAGAGGAATAAAAATATGTTTCATTGGTTAGAAAAACGTCCCTTCTTTTTAGGAATACTTATATTTTTGTCTGTATCATTTGCAGGGATTGTCACAATACTTCCTAGTTTTGCAGATATAGCTCGTCCAACAGTTGGTACTAAACCATATACAGTTTTAGAACTTGCAGGTCGTGGTGTTTATATTAAAGATAGTTGTAATGCTTGTCACTCACAAATGGTTCGTCCATTTAAAAGTGAAACAGATCGTTATGGTATCTATTCACTTAGTGGTGAATATGCCTATGATCGTCCCTCTCTTTGGGGTTCAAAAAGAACTGGTCCTGATTTACTTCGTGTAGGTAATTATCGTACAACTGATTGGCATGAGAATCATATGTTAAATCCTACCTCTGTGGTTCCTGATTCACTTATGCCAAAATATCCACATATGTTTAAGAATTTGGCAAACATCGACACAGCTTGGGCAGAAGCTGAGACTGTACGAAAGGTGTTTTCAGTTCCATATAATGAGCCATTAATTCAAAAAGATGGAACATATCAGAGTGTGAAACTAGCATCAACTATTGAAGAAGCTAGAACAGATGCATTAGCAGAGGCTAAACTAGTTGTAGCAGATATGAAAACTAAAAGTGTAATTGACGCAGTAGAGCGGGGTGAGATTCCAGAGATTGTGGCTTTAATTGCATATATGAATAGTTTAAAATAGGAGTATTTACGAATTTAGGACAACTTTATTGAACCTAAAAATAATACAAAGGGGAGTATCGAATGAATGACAAACTTATAATGTCTGCTGTAATGCTAGCCATTGTAATATTTAGTATTGTTTATGCAGTTGCTGATCAATACATCGGAGATGACACAGTTAATATTCTATCTATTATTGCTGCGGGTGCTATTGTTGGATTTACTGCGATAGTTATGATTCAATATCTAAATCAAATTAAAAATGATCATGCTACTGGTGAACTGATTGAAAATAATTGGGATGGCATTGGAGAGTATAAAAATGAGTTGCCATTTGGTTGGGCAATTTCATTTGTGTTGACTTTAGTTTTTACTATTTGGTACTTTTTGTCAGGTTATCCATTGAATGCTTTTTCTCAAATTGGACAATATAATGAAGAGGTAAATATACATAATGCTAAATTTGAAACAACTTTTGAAAATGCAGATGAAGAGACCCTTAATGATATGGGTGAATCTATTTTCTTAGTTCAGTGTACACCTTGTCATGGTGTTACTGGTAATGGTATAGATGCAAAAGCAGCAGACTTTAGAACATGGGGGACTGAAGAGGGAATTGTTAACTCAATAGTTAATGGTTCACGTGGTTTAGGTTATGCGATGAGTGAGATGCCAGCTGGTCTATTAGGTGTAAATGATGCAAAAGCAGTTGCTTCTTACATTATGGCTGAGATTTCAACTTATGGAAAAACTTCAAGCCCTGAACTCATAGAACAAGGAAAAATTCTTTATAATACATGTGCAGCTTGTCATGGAGATGATGGGAAAGGGATGTATGGTACTTCAGCAGATTTGACTAAATATGGGACAAGTGCATTTGTTATTGATGTACTACAAAGTGGTAAAAAAGGTTTTATTGGTACAATGCCAACCTACAGAGTTGAAGATCAAGTAATGACACCAATACAACAAAGAGCTGTTGGTACATTTATCTTATCGTTATCTAAATAAGGAGCAGGTATGAAAGAGTATGAAAGAAACCCTTTTGCCCTTAATGGAATTTCTGGTATGTTGGTTATGATTATATTATTGTTAAGTATTTTAGTATTTTTAACAATTAATACCATTAGTGTACAGAAAAATAATGCTAAAAATTTTTATATGATTAAAGATGCACATCTTATAAAAAAAATAAGCATAAAAAATGCTAAACATATTGTTTTGGTAAAATAAGGAGTAGCTGATGAAAATGGAAGTTATAATTATAACTGCGTTAATAGCTGCCGTAGCCATAGTCTCTTGGTCTGTTATCACACCAAATCATCTGTATGTTGGATAAATATAATTTAACACCTCTTTTAGGGCGCATATTTTTAGTTTTACTGTTCTCTGTAGCACTGCTTAATGCACGCTTTATTCATAAAGATGAAATAATTAATATAGATAATTTTAGAACTCAAGTTGAGACTATTGGAGAAGAGCTATTTAAAAAAACTGGTGTATCTTTGTATATGATAATTATAAAATCGATAGAAAATGAGATACTCATAAAAACTGAACAAAAAATAGCACAAGAGCTTAAATCACCATTTATTTTATTAAGTCTTTCTATTACTAAAGATGGACTAGGGAAAGTTGACATCTATTCAAATGATAAAATGCAGATTATGTTTAATAGAAATCAAATTTTAAGCCCATATCCATGGAGTGGTACAATTATTCCTATCCTTACAAGTAAGATGGATGGTAATATAAAAGAGAAGTATGGCGCAGCTATGTTAAATGGATATGCAGATATTGCTGAGCAGGTTGCTTCATCTTTTGATATTAAGCTAGATAGTGCATTAGGTAATGCAAATAAAATTACAATAAATATTTTTAGAGCTATTTTTTATTCAATCTTGATAATTGCATTTAGTTATTGGCTATATAGAAAGTTTTTTTTTAAAGCATTATAGATCCTCAATTAATGCTCGTCTTTCTTTGAAAATCCTACACCACTTTTAGTTTTTGCAGTAAGTTCAAGTGAATTTATAAGTTCACGATAGTCAATCTCCTCTTGATGTAGTTTTACAAAACATGTTGCAATTACTGCTATTGTATTTGGAACTTCACCCTTCTTTTTATACGATTGAATATTTTTTTCACTTACTTTTATGAGTTTACTAAATTTTGGAAGTGTGATCTCAGCATCAAGCAATGATTTTTTAAACTCTATGAATGTCATATAAAGGCCTAAATTTTTGCATATTTTATCATATTATCAATATATTATTACTAAACGGTGCATTCTCTTGACATTTAAAACCTAAAAAGATACAATTTACCATAATTTATTACTAAAAGTTAGTAATAGATATTTTTGAACTACAAAATAAGGAAGTCCAACATGGCAAAGAAATTAAAAAGAAAAGCAGTTGCTAAAATAGCTAAAAAAGTTGCATCTAAAGTTGCTAAGAAGAAAAATGTAAAATCAGTGGCAAAAGCTGTTATTAAAAAGGTGTTAAAAGTAGCACCAAGAAAAAAGAAAGCAGCTAATAAAATAGCTAAAAAAGCAGCTAAAAAAGCAGCGTAATTAAATTATTGCCGCTTTTTTGTGGCAATTTTTGTAACTAATTGAGTTCAGGTAGCCAAAGAGTTGCAATCCATAAAAAAGAGAAAAAACCTGTTACATCAATTAAAGTTAGAACTATAACTGAGCTAGCAATAGCAGGATCAATTTTAAGAGCCTTTAGCCCTAAGGGTACATATGCACCTAAAACTCCAGAAACAATAAAACTTACAAACATAGAGACAAACATTACCTCAGATATAGCAAGTGATGAAAATCTAACGTAAGAGATTACAGCAGCTAAAAAACCAAAGATAATACCATTTAGAAGTGCTATTTTTAACTCTTTTTGAAGAGCTTTTGAGTACACCCCTGCTTGAATATTTCCAAGTGCCATCTGCCTGACTATAACCGTCAATGTTTGCATTGAAGATGTTCCAGCCATATTAGCAACTATAGGCATAAGAACAGCTAATGCAACTACCTCTTGTATTGTTTTCTCAAACATACCAATAATAATTGAAATTATAGATACATTTATAATATTAATCGTTAGCCATATAGCTCTATCTTTACCAGTTTGCCAAAATCCCTCTTCTATCTCTTCATCTTGATGAATTTGAGCTAAACCATACATCTGTTTTGTTGATTCATCTTGTACATATTCAAGAATATCATCATGTGTTATTCGTCCAAGAAGTCTGCCATGCTTATTTATTACTGCTAATACATTCAAATTATAACGTGTCATTAGTCTTGCGGCTTCATATACAGATGATCTGCTATGTATAGAGATTGGAGGACTATTATGATTGTTCAACTCACCATAAGTAAGCGAGTGGTTTTCTGTAGCAATTTTATCTAATGAGAATATATCTATAAGTCTATGCTCTTTATCTACTAGAAAAATTGCATTGACATTTTTTAGAGTACTGTTATTTAGAGATTTTTTTAGATTTTTAAGTGATTGTGAGATAGTCTCTTTTTTTGTAACCGTAAATAGTTCTAGTTCCATTAAAGAACCAGATTCCTCAGGAGAATAGTCCATTAAAGACTTTACAGCTTTAATAACTTTACTATCCATAAGTGAGATAGTATTAAGCCATTTAGCTTCATTTTCCTCTTTTAGAATAATCATAAAATCTGTCGCATCATCAGTTCTAAGTGAGTTGAATATTTTTGCTAAGCTTCTTGTATCTAAGTTAATACATAACTCACGCTTAAATATTTCTGGAATTTCTGTAATAACTTGAACTCTATCATTTAGTTCAAGCTCCATAAAAATGCGTATAAATGCTTCGTCATTAACCTGCTTAGCATCTACTAATTTAGTAAGAATATCTTGTAAAAAGAGTCTATTATTCATTAAAAAAGATTATATATTAAATAGGTATCATATAGGTTACATAAAATATTTTCTATAATTTGTTACAAAAATGTATCTTTTTCGTGATAGCATGACAATATGAAAAGCAAGCAAAAAGTATATAATTTATATAAAGATGAAAAAATTTCTATCATTAAAACTGTAGTGTCTGTCTCTAATGAGGAAGATTTAAATACGTTTTGGGATTTTTTTATTAACTTTCAAACTTTAGGTGAAGAGGAAGTAGTTGGCTGTACAAAAATTGTATATGACTTTTTAACTAAAATATTAAATAAAGATAAGAGTATTTTTGTAAATATAGTTTTAGAGGAATCTGAAAAATTTTTTTACATCTCTTTTTTAAATTCAAAAATATCAAAAGAGATTAAAGCAAAAAAGAAAAAAATTCATATTCCATTTAAAAGCGATAACAAAAGAGTCACCTTTTTACTTGAAAAAAGAGAGATTAAAAAAATACAAGAGCCAAAAAGTGTTGTTGTTCATGAAGAAAAAACAGACCATTTAAAAATAGAACCACTACTAAAAGAGCAATACGATTTTCACGCAGTGGAGAAATTAGATGTTGAGGTAGAAATTAAATCAAGTTTTAAAGATGATGTAAAACCTGATTTTGATGTAGATGAGTTTGTAGTTGAGCAGCTTGAACAGTTTATAAGTGAAGATTTAGAGGAGCTAACTGATACTCACAACTACATTGATTCTTCAATTATAGAGATTTTACAAACTAAATATAAAGCCGATATCTCTAGTGACGTACTGTTAAAATTGAAGAACTCTTTTTCTAGGTATGCTTCTATGATTTCATACTATCCATTTTTTAATGACTTAGGAAAGGCTTTAGCTACATTTTCAGCTGTTATGAAAGATAATGATTTACCAGAAGATGAAGAGTTAGTTAAAAATATTTTTACAATTTTAGAGAGTTTCATGTATGTTCTTGGAAAATGGCAAGATGATTTAAAAGCAAAAGATTTACGTTCTGTTACAAGATTAGATGCATCTCTAATTAGCGATATACAGACTATTTCAAATTTATGGCTTGGACAATATGATGAAGAAGAGGGAGAGATGGAGTTCTTCTAACTCTCTTTGTAAAGCTGAGGATTATTCTAGTTCTACAAGAAGTCTATTAAATATATTACGCTAAAATCGTCACCATGATTGTTTTACCTACTGCTCGCGCCGTTTCTTCAAGACTTCTTTTACAAAAAGATATAGATAGCCTACTTGAACAACATATAACTATTGGTGAACTTTTTTCAAGACTTATTGGACTAAATGGTAGACGCTTAGCTCAAAATAATGAGCGTATAGTTTTGATGCGGAGGGCTTCTGAATTTTCAGGTTTTGAAAAACTACAAATAGAGCGTAACTTTTTTACATTTATGAAAAATAGTGAATATGTTTTTCGTTTTTTTGAAGAGCTAGGCGGTGAAGAGAGAACTATAAATAATCTCTTAGACGCAGACACATACGCAGAGTATGAAGAGCATCTGCTTATTTTAGCACAACTTAGAGAGAACTATTTAAAAGAGTGTAATACTCATAATCTAAGCGATAAAATGTTTTTAAGTGAGCATTACACTTTAAATGAGTCGTATGCAAAGAGTTTAAAAGAGCTTAGAATTAGTATTGAGGGTTATTTAACCCGTTTTGAACTTAGAATCTTAGTAGAACTATCTACTTTTTCTATAGTACTACTTGAGTTTTTTGCAAGAGATAACAATCTTAAAATGCAAGAGGCATTTAAAGAGTTAGGATTTGAGCTCTTATGTGGTTATGATTATGTTTTAAATCTTACTACAAAAGAGGTTGTTTCATCTATTAAAGTAGCTTCGCAGAGTGATGTAACTCTATACTCATTTAGTGAAAGAATAGCACAAGCTGGTTTTGTAAAAAAGATGATTTATGATTTTGTAAAGAGTGGAATAGAGCCACAAAATATTGCAGTTATTGTGCCTGATGAGAATTTTGCAGAAGTTTTAAGTTCCTTTGATGAACTTAAAAACATAAATCTTGCAATGGGACACTCTTTAAAAGAAAGTGCTTATGTACGTATGTTAGATGCTATTCGTCTTGTTTTAAGTGAGCCAAATCTAGCAAATAATGCACGAGCAAAAGAGTATGAAAAAGAGCTTCAAATTTTAAGGCCGTTGTGGAATAAAAAAGTAGAAGTTGATGAGTTTATAAATATCTGTAAAGAATTAGTCGAAGTTGAAAAAAGAGTTACAACTAAAGATATGCTATTTCAAAGTCTGTACAATTTTGAAAAGTTAAAAACTGTATTAAAGAGCGCTACATTTAAAGAGTTGATGCAGATGTTTTTAAATGAATTAAATTCAAAAAGTTTAGATGATATAGGTGGAGGACATATAACAGTGATGGGAGTATTAGAGAGTAGAGCAATGCAGTATGATGGTGTGATTGTGCTTGATTTTAATGATACATTTGTTCCAAGACAAAGCACTAAAGAGATGTTTTTAAATACGCAAGTTCGTCATTTTAGCGGGTTGCCTGATCAAAGTGATAGAAATGAGCTACAAAAATATTATTTTGAACGTCTTTTTGAACAGGCAAAAAAAGTCGCTATCTCTTATGTACAAGATGAACAATCTTCACCATCAAGATTTATTTATGATATGAAAATAGATAAACGAGCTAAAATTGTACAAGAGAACTATCTAAATCTACTTTTTACTCCACATGAAAAACGTCAAAGAGCGCAAGAGCAGATTATTAAAAAATTCAATTTTAAAGAGCAATCGCTATCTGCTACATCTCTAAAAACATTTTTGACATGCAAAAGAAAGTTTTACCATAGATATGTACAAAAACTAAAAGCTCACAAAATAGAGACACCACTTCCAGATGAGAGTGAAGTTGGAATCTGGTTGCATGATGCACTTAAAAATCTATATCAGAAGAAAAACTCTTACTCATCTAAAGAGGCATTAAAAGGTGATTTTTTAAAAGAGCTAGATTCCTTACTTGGTAAAACGCAGATGCACAAATATTTAAGAGATCTTTGGGTGCAACGATTAGAGCCATTTTTCACTCTTGAAATTGAGCGTTTTTCTAAAAATGTAAAAGTAGTAGAGTGTGAAACTTCAATGAATACAAAAGTGCATGGTATTGAGTTATATGGAATAATCGATAGAATAGATGAAACTGAAAATGCTTATGAACTGCTTGACTATAAAAGTGGAAACTTCACACTCTATACTGAACGAACAATAGAAAATGCAACTGACTTTCAACTACAATTTTACTTTCTACTAGCTTCTCAAAAATACAATATTAATAAAACAGGATTTTATTCCCTAAAAGATTCAAACATAACACCTGAAGCCATGATGGACGAAAAACTACAAATGCTTGATGATATTTTAAGAACTTTATCAGAGCAGAGTGAAATTAATTTCGAAAAGTGTGAAAGCCTAGCGGCATGTCGTTTTTGTGATTATGTACATTTGTGTGATAGAGCATAATATAAGCACTTATTTTTCACTATGACTGTTTTATCAGATATATAACACAATTCTTATATAAAAGAATTTATGAAAGACTAAAAATATTGAAATTACGAAAATAGGTGTTCAATTTAATCTAGGGTAGGAGGAGTTTCAACAGACTTACTCATCGATATGTACATAAGTGAAAACTGCAATTATTTTTTAAATTAGCATTAGACATATAGAGCAGAAAAAATCTGCCCTATAATTAAAGACTATAGAGGTGTAACATTTTCTGCTTGAGGACCTTTTTCGCCTTCACCAATTGAGAAAGTAACTTTTTGACCTTCATTCAGTGAAACACGATTGTGACCATCGCTATTAATTTGACGAAAGTGTACAAATACATCTTTACCACCATTTTCTTGTTCAATAAATCCAAAACCTTTGTCGTCGTTAAACCATTTAACCGTTCCATTTGTTAATTCTGCCATTGAGAATCCTTTGTGTTTAATCCACCATATTTCTAAAGTGCTTGAAAATCTAATAATAAGTTTTATTTTAGGTGAATTCTACTGTTAACTAAAAAGTTATCAATATAAAGCAAACTAAAGATGTAACTAGAATCATCTTTCATTATCGCAATTATATCTTAATATTAATAAAAGTGTTAGAAAATATAGATATTTACCTAAAATATTGGTAAATCTGCGAAAATTCCAAATAAATAAACCCATAAATTTAGAATTGGCGACAATAAAACAGATTATGAAGTCTTTTACAAAGAGTTTGTTCAAAAAGTGGTTGCTTAATTTAAGTGGAAATTGAAATATATTTTTGGAGTTCAAATTGAAGACAAGGGAGTCAGAATTAAGCCATCAAACACCTAAATTAATGGTTTTGTTATTTTATTAAAATATACGGTGTAACATAGGATGTAACATAAACACAAAGTAGCTACCTAAAATCTATCTTTTAAATAAAGCATATTACCATTATTTTTATTGAATTAGAAAACCTGAGTAAGTAGCTCAGACTTTCAAGGGGATGTGAAAACTTAAAGGAGAAAGGATGTAGTCTAAAGTTAGTAAGGGGTTCTAACTTTGTACTAATAGAATTATCGGCTATTGAGTTTAACCGATTGGTAATGTTTAGTTAATTAATAGACAATATGTCGTAAAAGTATGTTTTCGTTGTGTTGCAAAGAGTTACGGACCCCTTAAAACCTTTTAGCTCTCTACAGTACCTTATCTGAACACTATCAAGGCTTTTTATAGCCCCAGTGCAAATAATCAGGATTACAAGATAACTCCAAACTCTCCCAATAGATTGGTTCAATTTTTTCAAGAACTAAAATAAAAAGTTGCCCTAAATCAATCCTTGTTATCTTTGTACTATCGCTATCATCTTCTCTTAAAACCAATCTTGCAGTATTGGCAATAGCTTTTATGGCTTGTGCTTTTTCATAAAAATCATCAAATAGCATTCTAAGTGATTCTGATTGTTCATCATTGAATTTTAATTTTGCGTCATATTTCATTGTTTTGTACCTCATTAATTTTTCTTTTCATA
>Ga0316209_1000130_pt1 | contig 150844 bp, 135 predicted proteins | sample 6monopyrite_MG_FD_204945 | JGI IMG/M metagenome (GOLD analysis project Ga0316209, IMG submission 204945) | Microbial mat bacterial communities from mineral coupon in-situ incubated in ocean water Damariscotta River, Maine, United States -... | ecosystem: Environmental > Aquatic > Marine >... | reverse complement strand
CAGCTGGCCAGGAATTTACTCAATTAATTACTTAAAAATATTAAAGTTAAACCGTATTTCCTGTCTCTGCAGAAGAGATCAGGAGGTCTATCATTAAAGATGATGCGCCAAGGTGTGGTGCGAGTCTAATCTCAACATTAGGATACTGAACGATACAGTCATTTATTATATTAGGGATATCCTCAACCACATGCCTTCCAGAATTAAGAAAATATGGCAAAACAACAATAGATGACGCGCCGTCAGTAACGCATTGTTTAATGCCATCTGGAATCAGTGTTTCTGAAAGCTCTAAAAATGCAGCATTAACGATATTATATTGTCGTGAACATTCATTCTTAAGTTTTTCGGCGAGTAATATCACCTCATCATTCGATTGTTTTCTTCGACTACCATGCGCTACTAGCAATAATGCTTTCATGTTAACTCTTGTGGTTCATATGTTTAAAACAACATTGGAATTGCATGGTCGTTACTCATGCTCTACAAATATCAATTTATTGGTATCAAAACCCAATTCAGTCGCTTTTTTTATTAGAAAAGACTTTTTATCCTCGTTCATTTTCGGGCTTCTAGATAGAATCCATAGATAGGATTTGTTAGGGCCAGATACTAGTGAATATTGATAATTATCATGGTCAAGCTCAAACACGATATAAGCACCATAAAAGGGCCCAAAGAAAGAAACTTTTAAGTAACCGAGATCCTCAGCATCAACAAAATAAGCTTTTCCTTCAGCTTCTTTCCAGCTATTACTTTTTTCTGAATACCCTCGATTTATAACCCTTACACCACCATCGCTACGCATACTATAGTTTGCGGTTACTCGAGATAAGCCTCGTTCGAATGAATGATCCAGCCTGGCTATTTCATGCCACTCCCCAAGATACCGCTCCAATTTAAAGTTATTAACTGGCTCCACATTTTCAGGTATTCCAACGCAGCCTGCTAATAATATAAAAAATAATGCCAATAAAAGTTTCATATATATTTAACCTGTTCTGCCTAACATCACCAATGAGGTTCCGTCGCTCTCTATTGATTTTGTTATGTGAATTTTATTTCAAATGTTTATGACGAGGAGGCAGCGCGCTATCTCATAACAGATGACGCGGTCACTCCTTGAGCTTAATATTCAGTTGGCCGTCAACGACATTGATCGAATCAACCCCATCGGCAAAGGCTTGCCAGAACCCTTGCTGCTCACCAAATTCTTCGATCAGATCGATATTTTTCATCCCACCAAGCCATGCATTAGGCATCGGTACCCCCATCACTGTGACCCCTTTTAGTATCACGCGTGGACGGTTATCGGCATAGGCCAACTCCAGCCCTGCCCGCACCCGGATCGTCTGTCCACCAAGAATGGGGAAGTCTTCGTCGACCGGCATCAATAGTTTGCCACTGAGCAGATCTTCCGCCAGGTCTATTGCGACCTTGTGTGCCAGATCAGTATTTCTAGCCAGCAAGGCATTTAATTCTCGCTCGGTAAATGTGATTTCACGACGCACACCGGCCTCGCTATAGGCCTCGGGAGTTAATTCTTCCGACCCTTGCTCTTGCTTCGTACGCGCCTGTCCTCCTTCAAACACATCTAGCCGCTGTAATTTTCTCTCCAGCGTCTGCGTCTCTTCGACATCTAACGTAACGGGTTTAAATTCTGCGGGGAAAAGATAGACCTTAATAATCCACACTGATGCAATGATGGCCGCGGTGAGGGTAAAAAACAGCACTAAACTCTGCTGCCACCAGTTCAGGCGACGTTGTTCTGCCTTAACGGGTGCATCCACCGGCACGACCGCATCCGGCTTCTGTTTAGCGGGTGTCATCTGATCGGCCATGCGGGCTATTCCCTATTCCTTATTCATCGGCAATAGTGGCAATAAAGCTGTCTGCTTCCTTGATCGAGGCCTCCATTTCTTTGATCAAGCTGGTGACGCTGCCTTCAATGCTCACCAGCTCCCCTTGCAGTGAGGCAATGGCCTTGGCATTGAGGTTGTGTTTAAGGAATAGTACCTGATCTTTAAAGGCCGCCAGTACCGGGGCCATCTTCGATTCCGCACGTTTCATCGCCGTAAGTAGTTTTCTGTAGTGACGCTTTGTTTGGCTCAGCTTTTGTTCACTGCTACGGCGTAATTTACTGCTGGTATATTCGCTGATCTCCTGTTTCCATTCGTCGAACAGTGCATCGGCGACCTCTTCTACCTTGGCGATACGGTCACTCACTTCCGCCGCCTTTTCCTCGCTCTCCTCATATTCATCATTAAGCTTTTCATATTTATCCTCCAGCTCGCCGCCAGAGAAATTCAATTCTTTGCTAAAACGGTCGAGCGAGGATTTGAATTGCTGCTTTGAATCCACCTGTGCATCACGGGCGTCCTGAACCCTGTCGACCAGTATGTCGCGCTTGTGTATGCCAAATTTTTCCATGGTGTTGTAATAGGTTGTGGCGCAACCGGCGGTCAGTAGCACTGCGAATAGCGCAGTTAGGTATGTTAGGCGTGAAGATGTTTTCATTGTCTGTCCTGTCACTCAATGCATCTTGTTCAATGCATCATCATTTTGTGTATATATTTGAGCGCTATTTTGCCATACACCATCAATAATGTATCTATTACTTCGGTAATCCCTCCTAAAATTAACGAAGGAGATACTTTATGACTAGCCGCCCCTTGAGGGTGAAAAATCAAAATACTCAGGCAATCAGATAGCACCTGACCCCGCGCTATTTCAGGCTTTCATGAATGATATTGATATCTAGGCAGGACCGACGCGAACTTATCCCTATCCAGAGTGCGCAAGCGCGCTTATTATTTGCGCACCAGGCACCGCGGAACAACGCAATTTGTTTGAAGAGAAATACAACCGAGAGAAACAAAGGTAGCTCCGATTTCCAATATGACACCTCCATTTACTAAATGAAGGTCTGAGCATTATCGGGTTAGGCTTCACATCTCTTTTTTAATTTCATTAGGAAACTTTCCCCAGGCGTTCTTGAGCCATTTTATATCCAAGTTCTATCATTTCAGAAGCACGATCAAACTCTAAAATCCCACATGTATTTCGAGGAATTTCTATAAAATGGTCAGCGGGGTAAGCAGCAAGTTTTTGTCTTGCGATAGTACTTTGCATCACATCAAATGCTTGATTTACTATGTCATATGCGCCCCAGTCATTACTAATGTTATTTACTGACGAGTCTTTAACACTCCCTACAAAATCAATAATTTTTTCTGTAAATGAGGGGTCATTTTTTCTTGAAGGATCCTTATTTTTCGTTATTTGTTCTTTATTATCCACCTTTCCACAAAGATTAACTGCAATGGTAAAATCTGTTGCGTCATTAAAGGTGGGGGCTATTGGAACAGGGTTTAAAACACCACCATCAATCAGGTCGACATCTTCATACCTAAATGGAGTAAAAAAAAGTGGCAACGAAATAGATGCTCTAATGGCATCAAAAAGCTTTCCTGAATTCATCCATACTTCTTTTTCATTAAGAATATCAGTAGCGATAGCGGTATATGCTATTGGCAAATCTTCAATAACTTCGTCACCTACAAGTTCCGTTAGTGTATTGATAATTTTATCGCCTTTAACAAGGCCACTTTTCTTCCATGAAAGATCAAGCGACTTGACAATATCAACTTTCGTTATTGCTTGCACCCAGCTTTCAAAATCATCAAGCTTTCCCGCCGCATAAATACCACCAATCAGTGCACCTATGGAACAACCGGAAATTGATTCTATTTTGAAGTCATTTTCCTCAAGCCAATGAATCACCCCAATGTGCGCTAAACCACGCGCACCACCACTCCCCAAAACGAGGGATACAGTCTTATGATTCTTTGTTGTCATAATTTCGTTAACCTTCTTTGGGCAGCTGACGAAGCTATAGCCGCCCCTTACCTATAATTTTGTCAAAAAAAACGGTTTCGTAAGAAGTCCGCGAAGCGACGACCTAAACACAAGCAATGCTTTTAACACTCCTAAGCTCAACGAGCTTTTAGCTTAAGGGGCATTTAGCTTGCACGTCAAAAATAACTAGCAGATTTGTAGTGAGCAGAGCTAACAAACAATGTGTCAATGCTGATTTTCATTGTCATGTCTTTTCTTTCTCTACTTTTTCTATAGTAGCACTTAATTTCTGATATACACCGAGCGCCACAATTAAGATAGCTGATACCATAATGAGTAAAGCCGGATACAGCAAAAGAGTAAGGTCTTTCGTTCCTGCTTTAAAAATAAATACCAACCCTTCAATGCTAACTGCAATAGTAATGATTACAAGTATTTTTGTAATTGTTCTTCTTGCTTCTTCAGGATCACGAAGCTCTTTGTCTAAAAAGACTTCCTCTTCCATCATATACTGTGCAACATCAATAATGGCTGCAGATATTATTATTGCACCTACAGATTGGAGCATTAATGGAATAAACTCAGCGTCTCCTCCAAAGCTTATAATCACGTCATAAACAGCCCACCCCATAATTATCAGGGATAGGATTATAAGAATTAAAGCCGCTAAAAGATGCGCTCCAGAGAATATAATATTAAACATTTTTTCCATGATTTGACCTTTATAAATTATCAACTAATACGGCCCTGTCAGGCATCAATGTAACACGAGTAACATCGCAAATCAGCCAATAGTCAGAGTGAGGAACCTTCCCCCGGTAAAGATTGACACCTCATTTTTCACGCGATACGCCTTTCAAACCCCACTAGTGACCGGTAATCAATCTCAGAGTGTAACCGTGATGTGTTATAGAATTTATTTATATACCGATACAGCGATTCTCGCAAAGACTTAAGGTCATTAAAAGCAGCACCTCTTATCAGCCCCTCCCTTAAAGCTGTGATAAAAGGACTCCATGCAAGCGTTATCGGTACAATAGCAGTGATGGTTTGCCCACTAAAGCAGCAGGAAATTAAAGTTGATCTCGATTGCCACCGTTAGGCATTTTTATATAAATCACTCCAATATTCAGAGAATTTATCCTTAAACTTCGCCTCTGACTTGCCTGGAAATGGATAACCATCTGGCCCAACGAATACAAACGAAGTATCAAGATCAGGAGATTCTGACTGCCTTTGTTTTTCAAATTTCTCTAGCCACACGTCATAATGCTCTACGAGTTTCCCTGCATCTTCTAATAGCTCTGGCGGTATCAAATGACCTTTTTCTAGTAGTAAATCTCTAATTTTCTCGTTTCCGACTTTTACTACCTTCGCCTCCAGAAATAAATTTTTCTTACTCCACCTGTCAAACGCACGTTTTGTTCGGTCAAACTGCATATTGATAGGCCCTAGTAACTCAGAAACGGATTCCTCTTTCCAACTTCTATGGGACTTCACCTCCGCTTCAATACGAGTTACGAAGCCTTTAAAAAGAATTCCCACGACTGCTGATACAACGCCACCGCTAATAATAGCTGTAGTAATTAATTCAAGTAGTGAATTCCCGTTGTCCATGCTATTTCTCCTTGAATGCCTAAAACCGCCGTTAAGCAGCGTACCGGGGTGGTTCCTGTATTGTACTTAAATAGCAAAACACAGGCACCCCGGAGGTTCATCTTGTTAACTGCTAAATATTAGGCCTCACCTTTGATATAAATTGCTTAACGTGATCCGAAGGGCCAGGAGAATACCCACTCAAGCCATTTCGAATTGCTTGCTCAAGTACAGCTTTACTACGCTTGATTCTAAAATTTACTGTCCCATCTGGGTGAAAATTATATGAGACATTCCCGTTACCCCCATTAGCGTGTGCTGCAGGACTTCATCATTCCCTTTTTTATATTGCTCTTCAATAGATGGCCTTGCATTCATGTTTCTAATCCTTTAGTAATTTCATAGCTTGCTATTGAGCAAGCATTAGCAACATTCATAGAAGAATTCATTCCTAACATGGGGATATGAATTGAGATATCTGAAGCAACCAATAAATCGTGACTTACACCGGCATTTTCTGAACCTAAAATCAGACATATCTTGTCAGTGCTAGAAATTTTGATATTGTTCAAATCAATACTTTTACTCGTTATTTCTAGAGTAATAATTTTATACCCTTCATTTTTAAGTTTAGTGATAACGACTAAGGGGTCTTGTTCGTAAGAAAATTCAACAAATTTCTCTGCCGATCTAGAAGTTTTTTTAATTTTGTTGTTTGGCGGAACAATTGATTTACCGGTGAGATAAATTCGCTCAATACCTAGAGCATCGGCAATGCGAAAAAAACTACCAACATTCATAGGAACATCAATATCGTGAGCCAAATAGCAAAGAGAATATTTTTTCTCACCAGGCGTATGGTCCACATGTTCTAATTGTATATTTTTTAGAGTTTTCATCCTGACATTCTACGACAACTTCCATCCGTGCGCAGCTAACGAGGCTTTTATGTAGTGGTCAAATAATATTGGCCACTACACTATCCTTTTCTGAATCAAAAGAAGGAACCACGAAGTCAGACTACTTGAAGAAACAGAATCCACCGCTACTACTTCAGAACTCTATAGATTCCGGCCTACGCTGGAATGACGGATACTGGGTATCACATAAAAGCTCAGTCCAAGCGATAGACAAAACTACGCGGCCTCATCCAGCGCATCAGCATTCTCACCACCAAAGGCTTCAAATAGCTGCTTGATAAAGAGCGATAGCTCTAGTGTCATAATTGAGAAGTCGACATCAAAACGTGCCGCGGCATCATCTGCTTCCACATCATCGACCTGATCCTGAACGATCTCTAAAAAGCGCAGACGTTTGATCGAAAAATTTTCATCCAGTACAAAGGTAATACGGTCGCGCCAGTTGAGTGCCAGCTTGGAGACGAGCTTGCCCTCCTTGAGATGCAATTTAACTTCTGGGCTACCGAGGTCCAGCCGCTTGCAACGCACCACGCTGCCGTCGATATCCGCCGCGCGCAGTTCACATTCGTCTTCAACCCCAAACTCAGGCGGGTGATTATTTTTAGTGAGCCACTCTGTCATCACCGCATATGGTGCTTCATTCGGAACGGGTGGTACCACTGGTAATGAGCCGAGGGTTTTACGCAGCAACGCGGTAAACTCTTCGGCCTTTGAAGCAGAGGAAGTATCAACCACCAACAGCCCCTCTTTAGGGTCGATAAAGGCGAAGGTGTGCACGGTACGGCTGAGTGCCCGCGGCAGCAGTTCAGTCATCACATCATCACGAAGATTGTCGCGCTCTTTTTTACGCACCTTGCGCGCCTGTGTCTCTTCGATCTTTTCAACACGTTCGTTCACATGCTCACGCACCACCGATGCAGGCAGGATCTTCTCTTCTTTGGTGGCACAGATCATCAAAAAGCCGTTGGCGGCGTGCACCAGCATTTCGCCCTTGCGCCCCATCGGCGAACCCCACCCCTGGCACATCTCTTCATGTGGGCCACAGAGGCGACTGGGTTTGGTCTGCAACGCTGCTTCGAGCGTTTCAGCAGTATATTCAAACGGTTTGGTAAAACGATAAAGCTGCAGGTTTTTGAACCACATAAGTCTTCAACAATTGAGTTAGCGCACAACGCGGAAAGAGGATTATAGCGACACTCCGAGGCGGGTGTCACTGTCTCTTTACGCTTGACTTTCTGTAACTCATTGATCGCTCGTAAAGCAATCGATAATCGCCAGCAAGCGGCTTCAATTCTCACCAATCCCTATTAATCCCTGGTCAATCCAGGATGAACAAATAGCACCCGCAGGGTATGATAACGACTTCAGGAATCTGCTAAATAGAGCCACGAGATGAACAAAAAAACGGCCGTACTCAATTACATCATGCGCAGGCAGCGCAACCGCAGGATCAAAATCATCCTCGTGGCGATTGCCATTGCCGGGCTAATGGGCTGGGCACTGACCTATTCTCAGCAGCAGGCCTTTTCACTCACCCCCGCAGCAGCACCCAGCGTGACTCAGGAAAGTACCACCACAAGTGACGACGTAAAAACAACTGAGCAGTAAAAGTTGTACCGACTAGCCTCAAGATGAGGACTGCTGCAACAGCGTCTCAATCATCTCAAAGGCATCCTCACTCGCCCAATCGATCACGCCTACAATGCGACCCGATATTTTACCATCGCGCCCAATCAGGTAGCTCATCGGCAACCCAACTACATCGTAGCGGTTACGCACCGTGCCATCGGCATCCAGTAATATCGGATATTCAAAACCGTGCTGTTCAATAAACGGGGCGACATTATCGCGTCCACGTCGATCCCCCGCGACCGCCAGTATTTCAAATCCATCGGCATGGTAACGCTGCCATAACGTCTGCATGGCAGGCATCTCCTCCCGGCAAGGTGCACACCAGGTCGCCCAGAAATTCAGTAATACCACTTTGCCATGATAATCAGAAAGCGAAGATTGCGAGGCATCGCTCAACAGTTCGAGTGAAAAGGCAGGGGCTGCAATGCGCGTCTTCGGTTGCTCAACCGCTAGTAGCTTAAACGGGTCGGCACTCACACTACTCGCAAAGATAAGCGCGATACAGGCCAGTGTTTGTACGATGCGATTAACGTCCATATTCACTCAGGTACGACAGAATCAATTGGCGCTGCGCCTCGTTGAGTAGCGTAATGTCTCGCTCACGCATGCGCTGTTCCATCAGCGCAACATAGTGAGGCCAGTCATCCGCACTATGCCGTGCCGGATGTGGCACCGCATGGCACTCGCCACATTTGTCAGCAAACAACAGAGCCGCTTCCGACTGCGGTGCGGGAATCGGCGTGCCGTTGCTGGCACAGCCCGCCATCATCACCGAGACAACCACAGTCAACGCTTGTTTAGTGACGCTTTTTATTTCACGTGCGCTCACCATTAAAAGCCGAGGGAACCCTCTTTACCTTTAGGCTTTTTAAAGCGAATACTATTTTTGGTTGGCAGTTCACGGTACCAGGTCAGCATCACACGCGACTCTTCTTCAAGTTGCAGCCCATTCAGATTTTGATGCACCGGAACACCAACATTGATGTCGATAATATTGAGCGGCGCTGGCTGCCACTGTAGGCCAACTGTTGCCAGCACCTTTTGACCGCCATAATTATTGGTATCGTATAACGGAGTCGTGAAAGGAGAGCTCGCCATCCCTTGTGTCGCGTGGCCCGACGCACCGGACAGAACCGAATCCATCTGCCCATCAATCTTATCTTTGTGTTCGATATTCAACTGCAACTGCGCCAGCAGGTTACTGCGGAATTGATACATGCCGTAGAGGTCAACACGCGCTTCATCACCCAGGCGGTAGTCGCGGTCGTTATCATGAAGTCGTGCGGTGTACATGGCGTTCACACCCCACCAGTAAGGGGATGCAGAGCCTTGATAGAGAATACCTAAGGTGGGGTCATAGGTACCGGAACCCAATTGCATACCGTAAGGCAGTAGTTCGCTTTGACGCATCGCTATGGGGTGATTGCTATTGGTCTCATCGATGGAACCCGTTGGCAGGCTCAGGCCAAAAAAGAATGATGCCTGTTTTGATGGAATCAATGGATCATCGGCATAGAGGCGATACTTGCCCATTAACATGGTATCCGCTACACCCGAAGACTCCATTGTAAAACCAGGGACACCCGTATTCATCGCCATCATGTTACTGAATTTCATCTCCATGCTGTTGTCTTTGTGCATCAACATCACCCCACCAAAGAGGCGATCACTGAAGCTGTAACCCATGGTGAAGTTCAGCATGCGCATATCCATCGAGGTTGGCGCCGCCATGAACTGACCGGTCGGCTGCCCCATCATCATCGGCATACCGAGTTGAGACGCAGCAGAAACTGCATTGCCATCACGTGCCAGACCATCCATCCCCATCGCCATCGCGCTGAACTTGAAACGGAATTCATGGGTTTCCGGAATGCCACCACCAGGGATGTTCATCGGCATATTGCCGCCACATTTACCGCAACATAGCCCAACAAACGCGTTAGCCATGGGTGCCCACGCAACGATAGAAAACAGTAATAACCCTTGAACTAACTGACGACGCATCGGAATTCCCTACTTAATTTGCAAGGAAATGATACTAACAGATATAAGTCGCACGGAGGATGCGACAAAGTGTCACGCCCAAGTACAACTATATGTTTTTAATAGATAAGCTAAAAAAATGATAACAGAGAGAAGCCTTTTCCGCGTCTGTTATCGTGCTTCAGCAGCAGCCTGATGACAAGCTGCACTGCTTAGAACACGCCAGTAAAGAAGCTCTTTCTTGCTATCGCATCTTTCAATATGAGACCATCTGTAGCTGATCATTAATTTCACGATTCACAAGGCCTCGAATGGCTCTGCAAGGATAATATAAGCATATGAAAACTGTAGATGTTCTAGTCGTTAAACTGCTGCAACTGATCGTCACCACCTTTTTCCTGTTTGTGCTGTCACTGTGGTACGGCTCAATTTTGCTGGCGCCGCTTGCCGCATGGTACAACTTAAGTGCATTTCTTGGTGGCGGCATTTTTGCCACGCTGGTTGCAGGTGGCTTAACCCTCGGACTTGGCTACTATATCGCCAGGCTGCCTGGACTGGTTGACACCATGATCAAGCCCGGTGTTGAGATGTACAAGCTAGCACTCGCGACTGTTTGTGGCATTGGGCGCGTGGCTAACACCATCAACCCTAAAGCAGAAGCACCAGCAACTGACAAACCTGCCAGCGCTGAAGCTAAGTAAACCACCATAAAAAAAGCCCCTGAGGCAGCAATGTCTCAGGGGCTTTTTTTAGAGCTATAGCAGCAACTTACACGAGACTGCTCAAAAACTACCTAAATGGATGTCGTAGCACTATGGTTTCATCGCGATCAGGCCCAGTTGAAATCACATCGACCGAGACCTCGACCACCTCTTCGATGCGTTTCAGGTAAGCCACTGCATTAGCAGGCAAATCTTCATAGCGTTTCACACCAAAAGTGCTATCACTCCAACCCGGCATTTCAACATAAACAGGCTCACAGTTAGCGAAGGCCTCGGCACCATCAGGTGGCACCAGTTTCTCAACACCATCATATTTATAACCAACGCAGATGCGAATGGTGTCCAGCCCATCAAGCACATCCAGCTTGGTGATACAGAGCCCAGAAACACTATTGATCTGCGCCGCACGACGCAGTGCCACCGCATCGAACCAGCCACAACGACGCGCACGACCGGTGGTTGAACCAAACTCATGCCCACGCTCTGCCAGGCGGCCGCCTATTTCATCATCCAGTTCGGTCGGGAATGGCCCAGAGCCAACACGCGTGGTGTATGCCTTGGTGATCCCTAACACATAATCAAAACCCAACACCCCCATACCACTACCGGTAGAAGCACCACCAGCGGTAGTATTCGATGAGGTTACAAACGGGTAGGTACCGTGATCGATATCAAGCAGCGTACCCTGCGCGCCTTCAAACATAATGCTCTTGCCCTGTTTCTGATACTGCGAGATCAACTCGGGTACATCAGCAATCAGTGGCTCAAGGATCTCCTGCATAGCCATCGCCTCATCGAGCACCTTTTGAAAATCAACAGGCTCAACTTTGTAGTAGTTTTGCAGCATAAAGTTATGATAGTCGAGCACTTCGCCCAGCTTGGCTGCAAAACGCTCACGATGAAATAGATCACCCAAACGCAGACCACGACGTGAAACCTTATCCTCGTAAGCCGGGCCAATACCGCGCCCAGTGGTACCGATCGCCTGTTTACCGCGTGCAATCTCACGCGCCTGGTCCAGCGCAATGTGATACGGCAAAATCAATGGACAGGCAGCGCTGATCTTAAGACGCTCGCGCACAGGGACACCGCGCGCTTCCAGCATATTAATCTCTGTGAATAACGCTTCAGGTGAAACCACCACTCCGTTACCAATCAGGCACTGCACGCCGTCACGCAGGATACCTGAGGGAATCAGATGCAAGACGGTTTTTTCACCATCAATCACCAATGTGTGGCCTGCATTGTGCCCGCCCTGAAAACGAACAACCGCTGCAACCTCTTCGGTCAGCAGATCAACAATCTTGCCCTTGCCTTCGTCACCCCATTGAGTGCCGATAATAATTACATTTTTGCCCATGATTTTCTCTTACAACGAATTAACAATTCTGCATAAAAGAAGTGCAACGCATTGCGCTTCTCCCACCAATCTGTCGGCTATGGTTTATTCTAGATCGACTACCTGCCATTGGCCACTAATCTCAACAATTTTACGATCACAGCCCGTCTCACTCACATCATCCTGCTGACCAGGCAAAAATTCAATCACGCGTTCACCTTCGTCGCGCAAATTACCAATGAATGCCTGCAACCCAGCGCGTTGTTCGTTGTTATCACATGGGTAAGCGATGATCGCACTCGGTCTGGAAATGGCGGCATCACGCAGTAACATCAATGTTTTAAGATCTGAACTAAAACCAGTCGCCGGACGTGAACGCCCAAAGACACTGCCAATATCATCATAACGACCACCACGTGCTACTTCCTGCCCATGGCCCGGTACAAATGCCGCAAACACAACACCTGTCTGGTAACGATAACCACGCAGCTCCGCCAGATCAAAATGGAGCGAGATGTCACCCATGCGCTGACACGCAAAGTCGGCAATTTGCTGTAATTTATCGATCGCTGCTATCACTTCATCACCCGCAGACTTCAGCACACTGCGTGCCTCATCCAGCACCTCGGCAGCGCCATTCAGGTCAACCAGCGCCAGTAACATCGTGCGTGCATCCGCATCATTACAGACATCCGCCAGCAACTCTTCAATTTCAGGCTTCGCCTTACGTTGCAGGGCATCAAACAACAACGCCTCCTGCTCGGCCGTCAAGCCCGCGTACTGCGCCAGCGTGCGGAAAATACCGACATGCCCCAAATCAATATGAATCTCATCCAGACCAGCCAGACGCAAGGTCTCAACCATCAAGTGAATCACTTCAGCATCACTCTCAATGCCAGCATGGCCGTACAGTTCAGCGCCAATTTGTAATGGACAACGCCCACGTGAAAAACCGTCCTGGCGGGTATGCAATACAGCATCAAGGTAACAGAGGCGTGTTGGCCCCTCTCGATTAAGACGATGCGCATCGATACGCGCGACCTGCGGTGTCATATCCGCATGCACACCCAGCAGGCGGCCGCTCTTTTGATCGATTAGTTTGAAGGTTTCAAGCTCCAGTTCGGTACCGGTACCGACGAGCAGTGATTCGAGATACTCCACCATCGGCGGGATCACATATTCGTAGCCCCAGCTGCTGTACAGGTCCAGCAATGAGCGACGCAATCGCTCCAGGCGTTCAGCCTGAGGCGGTAAAAATTCATCAATCCCCTCGGGGAGCAACCAGCTATTTTTTTCGTTCGACACGTTATTGACCATTAGTCGCTATTCAAGCGCCTCTTTTTCAATCAGGTTTCAATCAGTTAAGGAAGAATGCCACTGCAAAGGCAGGCAAACTGCCGGCGCGATTATAGCGCACCCGGCCAGCGGAAACTATTATCGAATCAGATAAAGCATCAACAGCCCAAGTAACATCGAAATTAATCCACCAAGTCGTAGCGTGCGATCACTCAGACTCGCCATTGTCAGCAGGGATTCACGCAGCCCTTTAGGACTAATAAAGGGCATAATGCCCTCAATCACCAGCAATAATGCCAGCGCAATACCCAGTTCTTGCCACATGATGGTTTAAGCGTTCCGGAAAAGGAGTTAACACTAAGAAGGGAAATCACCCGACGAACTAGCCGCCGGGTGATGTAATCGCTTACTGCCCGCCAGTAGAGCTCTTGAAGTATTTAAAGAAATCGTTATCCGGCTCTAACACCACGATATCGCTTTTATCTTTAAATGAGTCACGATAGGCATTCAGACTACGGTAAAACGAGTAAAACTCACTGTCTTGCGTAAATGCCTCGGCATAAATAGCCGCGGCCTCACCATCACCTTCACCACGTAGTTGCTCCGCATCACGGAACGCATCAGCAATGATAATGGTACGTTGACGATCTGCATCCGCGCGAATACGCTCAGCGGCCTCTGCACCTTTCGAACGCAGGTCTTTCGCCACACGCGCACGCTCTGCTTCCATACGCTGGAAGACCGAGGTACTAACATCTTGTGAAAGATCGATACGCTTGATGCGCACATCAACCACGCTAATGCCAAACTCTTTTGCCTGCTCAGACGCATTAGCGGTCAAGATGGTCATAATTTCAGCACGCTCGCCTGAAACAACTTCCTGAATGGTGCGTTTACCAAACTCACCACGCAGACCATCTCGAATAATCTGGGAGAGACGCAGATTAGCCTGACGCTCATCACCACCCATCGCGGTGTAATAGACACCCACATCCTCGATCTGCCATTTAACAAACGAATCAACGATCACGTTCTTCTTTTCAGAGGTCAGGTAACGTTCTGGATCTGAATCCAGCGTTACAATACGCGCATCGAATTTGCGCACATTATTGACCAACGGAAATTTAAAGTAGAGACCAGGATCAAAATCTGTTTTAACGATTTCACCTAAACGAAACTTAATCGCGCGTTCACGTTCATCGACCTTAAAAACACAAAACGATCCCACCAGCACGGTGATCATCAGCGCAACAACCACTGTCATTAGTTTACCCTGATCCATTATCGTGTCTCCCTGCTACGCAGTGTTGCTCGCGAGCGAACATCATCTGCCATGCGCTCTCGGGCTCTGTTTTCGACTTCTTGACGTGCCGCATCAACGGCTTGTGATGATTGCGGTAGCAACGGTGCAGCGGCTGACTGACCCATCATACGATCAAGCGGAAGGTAAAGCAGATTGCCACTACCTTCAACATCGATCATCACTTTACTGCTGTTATTTAGCACCGCTTCCATTGCATCCAGGTATAGTCGTTCACGTGTCACAACAGGTGCCTTCTGATACTCACCTAAAACCTGTAGGAAGCGACTCGTCTGACCTTGTGCCTCAGCAACTACTTTAGATTTATACGCAGTCGCCTCTTCATTCATACGCGCACCCGCACCACGAGCCTTGGGAATGATGTCATTCGCATAGGCTTCCGCTTCATTCTTTAAGCGCTGCTCATCTTCTCGTGCCTTAACCGCATCACTGAATGCAGCCTGCACCTGTTCAGGTGGCTGGGCATCCTGCATGTTCACACTGGTCACCTGTAGCCCGGAACCATAACGATCCAGAATACCCTGAATTAAAACTTCAGCACTTCGAACCATATCGCTACGACCCTCGGTCAGAACGAAATCCATTTTACTTTTACCGACGATTTCACGCACCGCACTTTCTGTTGCTTCACGCAGTGTTTCATCAGGTGAACGCAGGTTAAACAGATAGTCTTGAGCATTTTTGATGCGATATTGAACCGCGAAATTAACATCGACAATGTTTTCATCCTGAGTCAGCATCAGCGCCTCATTGAGCACGCTACGCTTCGAAGTATCACCAGCACCAGAGCGATAACCAATTTCTACATTTCGAATCTGCGACACATCGACAATTTCGACCGAATCAATCGGAGAAGGAATATGCCAATGCGGACCAGGCTGTGTGGTTTCGTTGTATTGACCAAAGCGCAATTCAACACCACGCGTGCCTTCGTCAACAATATAGATACCGGTAAGGCCCCACAGGAATACCGCACCGCCCAGCACCACACCAATGCCTATCTTTCCGCCGGAGCCCCCTGAAGAAGAGCCCTTGCCTTCGCCATCGCCGCCTTTGCCACCTTTTTTGCCGCCGAAGATGCTACTCACCTGATCCTGAAACTTCTTTACCACTTCATCAAGATCGGGAGGTCCCTGGTCATTCTTCTTGCCACCACCACCCCATGGATCATTATCCTTGGAGCCACCCGGTTCATTCCAAGCCATTATTTTTCCCCATCCACTTTGGTTTTATTTGAGTTCATATTCAGCATGTTTCAAGATTCTATGGGTAACACTAAATCCTCGCAAGGACTTATGCACTTCCAGTCAACTTTACATCCATTTTCGATGCGATGGAACAACCTTCCTGCTTTTCAAGAAAAGCCACCAGTTCTGGTGTGGCCATAACAGTAATACGATAGCCGTTACCATCAAGCGACTCACCCTCTTCGATCACAACATCCCATTCATATAACTGCGCACGCAAACGCCCAGCATTCGGTGCAAGCAACAGTTCCTGACGAATCAAGCCACCATCAACACCTTGCAACGCACTATCAAATGATGGTACGGAGCTAACATCATCTTCCAGCTCACCTTCACAGGAAGACCTGGATTCAAGAAAATGCTGCGTGAGCGCCTGCAGTAATAATTCAACGCCCTCGCCCGATTGCGCAGAAAGCCATACACGACAGGGCCGACCGTCTTTATCATAATCAATCCGAGGTTCAACACCTTCGACTTGATCGATCTTGTTGTAAACTTCTATTTGCGGAATATCACCGGCACCAATTTCTTTTAATACACGATTAACCTGATCCATATAGGCATGGCGTTCATCATCATGTGCATCAATCACATGCAGCAACAAGTTCGCCTCAACTGTCTCCTCTAATGTCGCGCGAAATGCCGCAACCAGATCATGCGGCAGGTGTCGAATAAAGCCCACCGTATCAGCCAGAATCACCTGTCCCGCAGCGGGCAATTCGATACGACGCAAGGTAGGGTCAAGTGTGGCAAAAAGCTGATCAGCCGCATAAACCTCGGCACCGGTTAGATTATTAAAGAGCGTCGATTTCCCGGCATTGGTATAACCGACCAGCGACACCGTCACTACCGACGCCTTGCGACGCGTCTGACGACGTAATTCACGCTGCTTTCTCACTTTATCGAGTCGTTTATTGAGTTTTTTGATCCGCGCGCCAATCAAGCGACGATCCGTCTCGAGCTGTGTTTCACCAGGGCCACGCAGACCGATACCACCTTTCTGTCGTTCCAGATGGGTCCAGCCACGTACCAGACGTGTCGAAAGATGTTTTAGTTGCGCCAGCTCTACCTGTAACTTCCCTTCAAAGGAACTCGCACGCATTGCAAAGATATCGAGGATCAAACCGGAACGATCCACCACTCGGCACTTCAATAGCGCCTCAAGATTTCGCTCCTGTGTCGGAGAAAGCTGATGATTAAAAAGTACCAGTTCGGTCTCTTCCGCCACCACCAGTGCTCGAATCTCTTCCGCTTTACCAGAACCGACGAAATATTTGGGATCAGGTGTCTTGCGCCGCCCAGTCACAATCGAGCCGACCTCGACATCCACTGAGGCCGCTAAATCACAAAACTCATCTAAACTTTCCTGCGCATCGCGCGCACTCAGCTCCAGGTGAACCAAAATTGCTCGGGTACCGCCTTTCGGGCGGTCAAACATATCATCTACCAATCAATCGCACCCAACCCTGCTAAAGCCCGTGAACACCTAACCTCACTCATCCGAAGTCGTTTCTTCAGACAGTGATGCCTTTATATTACGCGCGGGTACAACGGTCGAAATCGCATGTTTGTAAACCATTTGGCTAACCGAGTTTTTCAGCAATACAACAAATTGATCAAATGATTCAACCTGACCTTGTAGCTTGATTCCATTGACTAAATAGATTGAAACAGGAATGCGCTCCTTGCGCAAAGCATTCAAAAAAGGGTCTTGTAAGGATTGCCCTTTGGCCATTATTATTCTCCTTATATCCTACAGATGGACGGACTTTCAGCTCTCCTGCAAACGCTTGTTCTACACAGAACAAAGTGAAATCCCTCTCGTTTTATATTTCATTGTAGCAAGTGACCAAAACGCATGCATCACTGCTTATTCGTAGATGGTGCCTTTCGATAGATATTTCAAGGCCATATTCATAACATTTTTATCACTACCGTTAAACCATTTTTCATCTTTCTCCGCCCGCAGCCAGGTCATCTGGCGTTTTGCGAGCTGCCGTGTTGCAATAATGCCGCGCTCAACCGCCTCTTCAAGCGTCAATTCTCCGGCTAAATGCATCCACAACTGACGATAGCCGACTGAGCGAATCGCTGGCAACCCCGCATGTAAATCTTCTCGTGCGAATAGCCCCGCCACTTCGTCAAGAAAACCTTGCGCCATCATCTGCTCAAAACGGCACTCAATACGACGATGCAACGCCGCGCGCTCAGGTGGCGCAACCACCAGCTTTTTAATTGAATAGGGAAATGGCTCACGCTCATCATCGCTTGTCAGTGCCGTCATCGAACGGCCAGTAATCTCATACACCTCCAGCGCCCGCTGAATACGCTGTGGATCATTTTTATGGATACGCGCTGCCGACACGGGGTCAATTTGAGCCAGGCGTGCATGCATTGCATCCCACCCCACCCGTTCAGCCTCGGCCTCAAGCGCCCCCCGTACCGCCTCATCTGCCGATGGCAGCGGCGACAAGCCTTCACTCAGCGCCCTGTAGTAGAGCATCGTACCCCCCACCAGGAGCGGTATTTTGCCGGCAGCGATAATCTCTTCGATCGCAAGCATCGCATCGCTGCGAAAACGCGCGGCTGAATAGGCCTCAGTTGGTTCACAAATATTGATCAAACGATGTGGTGCTCGCGCTAGCGTTTCAATATCAGGCTTGGCGGTACCGATATCCATACCGCGATAGACCAACGCAGAATCGACACTAATAATTTCGCACGGCAGGGTCTCAACCAGCTGTACCGCAATATCGGTCTTACCAGCAGCCGTTGGCCCCATCAAAAATATCACCGGCATTTCATTTTTATCGCTCATGACCACCACAATACTCAATACATAACCCAATCCGGCATATGATACACACAACACGACCGTTTCTTTATATAATCCCGCGAGAGAAAATTACTGGATAAACCAACCATCATGCACTATTTCAAATTGACGTTTCTTAGCGTTCTCAGCGGCGCGGTACTCACAGTACTTCCCCTCCTCGCCAAGGCTGATGCAACCTCGCCATTTTATAACGTCAATCAAAACCCCTTAATTCAGCTGCACGCACTACCACCACTGGAAAAAGGGATCATCACAGAAAGCGGTGCAACCAACGCCCACGCAATTCTGGATATCACCAGCACCTCTATTTTAGAAATCGATCAACAGGAAAAGATCACTCTTGATGGTGAAACTTACCGCCTTAACCTGGTGTTTCGCCACGGCCTTAAGCAGCCTGTTTTTGGCATGAAAGGTGTTGAGGTCGGCATTGACATCCCCTACGTTAGCCATCGCGGCGGCACACTGGATGGCTTCATCCGCAACTGGCATGACATCTTTGGTATGACCAACAGCGAACGCGATCAATTCCAGGATAACCAGTTACACTATGAATACCAACGCAACGGCGTTTCCACATTACGCATGGTCAACACCAGTGGTCAAATCGGCGATATCCGACTCTCGGCCGCATGGCAGTTACGTTGCGATAGATCAAACGAAACAGACTGCAGTGCGCTACGTGCCAGTTTAAAGTTACCCACCGGAAAAGCTGAAAAATTGAGTGGTAGCGGTGGCTTCGACTTTTCACTCGCCCACACCACGACACGTACCTATCATCGCTACACCTTCAATTATGGCGGCGGCCTGCTTCTAAACGGCCCGAGTGATTTACTTGATGAACAACTAAAGCCTGTGGTCGGTTTTGCCAACGCCGGGATAAATTACCAAATTGAACGTTTTCCCTGGATGGTATTAAAGGCGCAGTTGGATGGCCATAGCGCCATGTATGATAGCGAACTTAAAAACCTGGGAAGCAACTCAGTGCAGATTAACGTTGGCGGCAGCATTCTATTTTCAGATAAAACGGCACTGGATATCGGTGTCGCAGAAGACATCGTCACCAGCACCGTTCCAGATGTTGTGTTTCACCTTGCGCTGCGCATGCAGTACAAGCATTAAGCCTTAGAAATCCAGAGAGAGCTTCATATTATAGCTGTTAGTTTCAGCCATATCGGCCTGCAATGTCAGGCTCATAATTGGCATAAAACCAATTTTTACACCAACACTACCGCGTGTCGTTGACTCATCATAGTCCTGCAACGTTAGCAGCGTTGTATTTTCACTGCCTTCCGTCCAGATCTGCCCAACGGAGGCATAAGGCGTCAACATGGCAAACCCCTTGCTGATTCCCACATCAACACCATAAGTGCTCACATCAAGGTCATCAACTCCATCTAAACTAGAGGCATGCAGCGACAGTGAAACAGCCGGCATCACGGTAGAACCTTCTAGCAGCGCCTTGCGAATTTCACCGCCCATAATGCTTACATTACTATCCGGCACTGAGGTGTAACTCACGCCAATATCCACCCCAAACGGCAGCCCTTTACGCACGACTAACTTAGGCACAATCAAGCTTGAGGGCGCACTGCCATCACTCACCACCTGATCCCACACAGTAGAATCCAGTTCAACGCCGCCAATGATCACGCCAATATCAAAACCAGTGATTCCCATCGATTCAGCAGGTGCCACTGAATTATAGGCAACCGCAGTACCCAATTCTTCCACCAAGGTGTTAAATGTCGCTTGTCCTAAACCACTTGGTAATACAATATCACTATCTGCCGCGCGTGTAGGCATGCTCGCTGCCAACATGACTCCTACCAATACAAACGCTGAAATTTGCTTGATCATCTTCATTCTCCTTTTTCACTCATCCAAGTAAGCATCACCACACTAACACTCAAATTCAAGCTAGTCTGTGAAAGATACCGCAATAACCGAAGCACCACCTCTACCCATTAGGGGGTAACGACAGAAAAAATTTTAAGTTAAGAAACCTCTGATTAATTGTCATTACGAGGAGTGAAGCGACGAAGTAATCTCTTAACTCAATGATTCATATAGCGTCGAGATTGCTGCGCTTTGCTCGCAATGACAGATAAGGCAATGAACCAAAGGCCCCTTAAAAAATAAAATCATTTTTATCGATCAAAATGCCCACGTGCAAGGAAAAAGGCAACCTGCCGAGCAACATCACCAGACAATAACATCCCGCTATGCGCTACCGGCAACTGGATATGGTCATTTGCACCCTTAAGCCGCGTCTCTGCCACTGCAACCGTGCCATCATTTGGCTGTTGAAGCCCACAACATGCACGCCCGATACCATGGTCTTTTGTGCCAGCAATCACGCCGATCTCTCGCGTTACCGACCATCGCACCATACCGCCCAACAGGCCGCACAGTGCGCTTTTACCCAGCAGCAAACGCCCCAGTCGATGGCGGTTAAAGAGATGCGCAATTGCGCTACCATTATGCGGCGTCCCCAGTGTCACGATCCGCCCCGGTTTTTGCGCGGGAAAATCATGTAATAGCTGGCGAATCACCAGGCCACCCAGGCTATGCCCAACTAGATGGATACGCTCAAACTCTAGCCACTGTTGCTGTAAAAAAACATTGAGTCTCACCGCATTCTGTTGAACATTACAACGCAGCGATGGGTAAGAAAATTGCTTCACGCGATAACCGTGGCGCGCCACGTTGCGTCTCAACCACCACATATCGAGCCCAGTCATCCACAGGCCGTGAACAAAAACAACCAGCGCCATATTTTTATGATCGTGCAACATCACAATCTAAAGTTGAAACTACTTAATCGCAATCGCCAGGCGATATTCATGCGGGATCACCAAACCATCATTCGTTTGATAAGGTTTTGCCAATGCAGCAAAAGCATCGCGCGCGTCATCAAGCTGTCCCTCTTTCAAGGCATCCAGTTGCTGCTTCATGATTGCAGAGTCTACACAGTTCTGCCAGTAGGCATCAAAGTCTGAGAAGCGGTATTCGAATCGATTAACCTGCGATTCAATCGCTGAAAAACCCGCCTTATCCAGCAATGCCTCAAGCACACCATTACTCATCGAAACGATTTTTTCCACCGCAGGCAGCTCAGATTCAGGGATACGATCTTTAAATACCTGCTGTGTCCAGTATATCCCCGTCATTCCTTCCAGCGTATCCCACACCGCCAGCGCACAACGCCCACCCGGTTTTAATACTCGCTGCATTTGTTGCAGACCCGCTTCAGGGTCAGAAAACAGCATCACTCCAAAACGACATGAAATGCGATCAAAATGATCATCAGGAAATGATAAGGCCTCCGCAGCCATGGTTTGAAAAGCGAGATTGTTGAGTTGCTGTTCACGTGCCTTGCGCTCGGCCACCTGTACCATGCCATCGGCTGCATCGGTACCCGTGATCCTGACCAGAGGTTGTCGTTTCGCTAATGTGAGTGCTGGCTCACCAGTACCCGAAGCGAGATCGAGAATCTGCTCGCCGGGCTGTGCATCAAGTGCCGCCAGCAAGGCATCCCCCACCGGCGCAATATGCGGTGCCCACAGATCAAACTTCTCTGCCAGCGCACCCCAGTCGGGTTGATTGTCATCTCTGTTCATTGCCACCCCCAGTTATAACCTCTGATTAAACTCTGACAGAAAAAACAGGCCGCCTAAGGTATCGCCAACATCCTATTCAATGCATCACGCGCTTCATCCGCGTCAGAGGCTGGCACCGTAATCTGATTAACAACATTGCCGTCCACCAGATTTTCCAACTGCCACAGTAAGTGCTGCGGGTCGACACGAAACATCGTTGAACACATACAAACCGTCGGTGACATAAAGTGCACCGATTTATCTTCATGTTTATATTGTTCGTGCAGACGCGTAACAAGATTTAACTCAGTCCCCACCAACCAGCGGGTACCGGGGGCTGATGCCGCGACCGTATCGATGATGTATTCAGTCGAGCCGACATAATCAGACTTCTGACACACCTCATAGGAAGCCTCAGGATGAGAGATCACTTTGACGTCTGGATACATCGCGCGAAAGCGATCGATATGTTCCGGTTTAAACATCTGATGCACAGAGCAGAACCCCTTCCACAGGATCATCTTCGCATTTTTCACCTGCTCTTTGGTCAGACCACCAAACGGTTGATCAAAATCCCACACCACCATCTCATCTAATGGAATGCCCATCTTCGCAGCGGTGTTACGCCCGAGGTGTTGATCAGGGAAAAACAGGATCTTTTCACGACGCTCAAACGACCACTCAAGAATCTTCTGCGCATTGGTTGAGGTACAGACAATGCCGCCGTGACGGCCACAAAAAGCCTTCAAATCAGCCGCGGAATTAATATAGGTTACTGGCGTCACATGCTCATCGGGATCAAGCACCCGCGAGATCTCCTGCCAGGCGCGCTCAACCTTGGTGAGATTTGCCATATCGGCCATCGCGCAACCGGCAGAGAGATCCGGCAACATCGCGACCTGATCCGGGCGCGACAGAATATCCGCCACCTCGGCCATAAAGTGAACCCCGCAGAAGACGATGTAGTCTGCCTTAGAGTCTGCCGCCGCACGCGACAGCTTAAGTGAATCACCACTCACATCGGAATGCCGAAACACCTCCTGACGCTGATAGTGATGACCCAGAATAATCAGACGATCACCAAGCGCAGCCTTCGCAGCCTCGATACGTGCGACGCACTCCTCGTCACTTAACCCGGTAAATTGCTGAATAGCAGCGGCTGTTGCAACCATCAAAGAACCCCTCTGTTACTTCTCTTCGACTGCTGGTGGCTTACGCAAACGCACGCCCAGCTCTTTCAATTGCGCATCGTCAACCGGTGATGGCGCGGAGGTCATCACGCAGGCGGCAGTCTGAGTCTTAGGAAATGCAATCACTTCGCGAATCGATGATGCGCCAGTCATCAACATCACCAGTCGATCCAGACCAAACGCAAGACCGCCATGCGGAGGACAACCGTATTTCAGCGCTTCCAATAGAAAACCAAATTTCCCTTCGGCCTCCTCGTCACTAATACCCAGCAGCTTTAACACTTCCGCCTGCATCGCTGCATTGTGGATACGGATCGAACCGCCACCCACTTCAGTGCCATTCAACACAAGGTCATACGCCTGTGATTTTGCACCACCCGGATCAGCCGCCAGCACCGCCGCATCATCGACTTTTGGACGGGTAAATGGGTGATGAATCGAGGTCCAGCGATTGTTCTTCTCATCACGCTCGAACATTGGGAAATCAACTACCCAAACCGGACGCCAGCCACGCTCAACCAGACCACGATCGTGCCCCAGCTTAACGCGCAGCGCACCCAGCGCTTCATTAACGATGCCTGCCTTGTCGGCACCAAAGAAAATTAGATCGCCGGTTTCAGCACCGGTACGTTCAATGATCGCATTGACCGCCTCATCTGGCAGGAATTTCAGGATTGGCGACTGCAGCCCTTCACGGCCCGCCGCCAGATCATTAATCTTAATATAAGCCAGCCCCTTTGCACCGTAGATCGAAACGTACTTGGTATAGCCATCGATATCTTTACGCGACAGCTCACAACCACCCGGCAGGCGTAGCGCTGCCACACGGCCGTTGGCATCTTTCGCAGGGCCAGAGAAAACTTTGAATTCAACGTTGGCCATCACATCACCGACATCAACCAACTCTAATGGGATACGCAGATCAGGGCGGTCGATACCGAAGCGGTCAATCGCTTCGTCATAACTCATGCGCGGGAAAGGGTCGTGCAGCGGCACTTCAAGCACCTTGGCAAATAGTTCACGGATCATCTGCTCGGTCAGCGTAATGATCTCTTCTTCGCTCATAAACGAAGTCTCGATATCAAGCTGGGTAAATTCAGGCTGACGATCAGCACGCAGATCTTCATCGCGGAAGCAGCGCACAATCTGGTAATAACGATCCATCCCCGCCACCATCAACAGCTGCTTAAAGAGCTGTGGTGACTGCGGCAATGCAAAAAACTCACCCGGATGAGTACGGCTTGGCACCAGATAATCACGCGCGCCTTCAGGGGTAGACTTGGTCAGGATCGGCGTTTCGATCTCCATAAAACGGTTGTCTTCAAGAAAATGACGCATGGTGCTGGCGATCTTTGAACGCAGCTGCATACGCTGCAACATCTGCGGACGACGCAGATCAATGTAGCGATATTTCAGGCGAACGTCTTCGCCCACTTCACGCTCATCATCAAGCGGGAATGGCGGCGTCTCAGCTGCATTCAGAATCTCAACATTGCGCCCCAGCACTTCGATCTTACCGGTCGTCATATCGGGATTAATCGTCCCGTCTGGACGCCCTCGTACCAGCCCGCTAATTTTTAGGACATATTCGCTGCGCACACGCTCCGCGGTCGCAAAGGCTTCAACCGTATCGGGATCAACCACTACCTGTACCAGTCCCTCGCGGTCACGCAGGTCGATAAAGATCACCCCGCCGTGGTCGCGGCGACGGTGTACCCAGCCGCATAGTTCAATCTCCTGGCCCAGGTGCTCTTCTGTTACCTGACCGCAATAATGGCTGCGCATAATCCTCTAACCTTATAAATCTGAATAAAAAAAAACTAACAATAATAACGGGATGAAATGGTACGGCGTGACGCATCAGAGCGCAACTGCCAACAGGATTGTACACCTGTAACACAATTCAAACCTACGTTTGGGGTTTATTTGGTCTCTTTGTCGTGCTTCTCGCCGCGCAAAACATCAGAAAGTTCCTGCGTAGCCTCCTGAATCGCGGGATTCTCTTTACCACCAGGCACAATCACACCGAGCGACATAATCATCTTCAGCGCATCATCAATGCTGATTTCGAGCTCCTGCACATCTTCCTCTGGCACCATAATAAAGAAACCAGAGGTGGGATTTGGCGTAGTCGGTACAAACACGTTGATCACTTCTTTGCCTGATTTCTCCACCACCTCAGCAACCGCATCACCGGTCTGAAAGCAGAGTGTATAGATCCCCTTTCTCGGATATTCAATCAACAGTACACGACGAAAAGATTTACCCTGCGATGAAAAAATCGTCACCGCCACCTGCTTAACACTGTGATAGATGGTGCGCACCAGGGGTATCCGCCCCAGCAACGACTCCCAGGCCGACACCAGCTGTCGCCCAAAGAAGTTGGCAACGATGATGCCGGTGGTCAAAACGATCAACACCGCCAGCACCACGCCTAATCCAGGAATATGAAAACCAAGTAGCGTGTCCGGGTGGTATTGCACTGGAATAAAAACCAGCAGCTTATCCATAAAAGTAACCAGCAGGCGGATGACAAGCACCGTCACGCCCAACGGCAACCACACCAGCAGGCCCGCGATTAGATATCGTTTAAGCATAAAGCAGAATAATCAGCCAGTTAGTTCAAAAACTTAATCACATTAATCGACGCGTGCATTTAATCGATACCACTTAATCAATACAAGGTGCGCTGCAACTCGGCGCGCCACAATCAGAGGCCTTATCTCGCTTCTCTTCGGCCTTCTGTTTGCCGCCACCTTTAAAATCTGTCTCGTACCAGCCACTGCCTTTCAGGCGAAAACCGGAGGCCGAAATCAGCTTTTTCAACTCAGGCTTGCCGCATTCAGGGCACTCCTTCAGCGGATCATCACTCATTTTTTGCATCGCTTCCATCGCATGATCACAAGCTTTGCATGAATACTCATAAATAGGCATACCAATTCCTCTATTACTTCGACGTACCATATAAATATATTGAATATGGACGAATTTTCAAAAAACTAGCCATTCCCACAAATCTCGAACGGAATACGGCAGCCGCGCATTATACACCTAAAATTGGCTTGCCAATCAGCAATCTGGTAGCTTGTGAGCATGAGACCCGCAAGTGATACCCCCCCCAGCGACAAAAAACGCAACGACTGGAAGACCATCCGCACCCTGCTCCCTTATTTATGGGAGTTCCGCACGCGAGTAATCGTGGCACTGATCTGCCTGGTTTTGGCAAAAGTGGCGATTGTCGGCGTGCCCCTGCTGCTCAAAGAGATCGTTGACGCGCTCGATCCCAGCCAGGTGGACATTGTCACTCTACCGCTCTTTCTGGTGCTCGGCTACGGCCTACTGCGCATCATCAGCGTCCTATTTGGTGAGCTGCGCGACGCCGTCTTCGCCAAGGTCACCCAGCGCTCGATCCGTCGCGTTGCGCTGCAGGTGTTCCGCCACTTGCATGCGCTGAGCCTCAGCTTTCATCTTGACCGTCAGACCGGCGGCGTCTCACGCGATATCGAACGCGGTAGCCGCGGCATCAGTTTTCTACTCAGCTTTCTCGTCTTCAACATCCTGCCGACGCTGGTCGAAATCACGCTGATCGCACTGATCCTCTTTAGTAACTACAACGTCTGGTTTGCGCTGGTACCGTTCGCCACCGCCGTGGTCTACATTGCCTTTACGCTGATTGTGACCGAATGGCGCATGAAGTACCGTCGCAAGATGAACGAGATGGACTCCAAGGCCAACACCCGAGCGATTGACAGCCTAATCAATTTCGAGACCGTCAAATACTTCGGTAACGAAGAATTTGAGACCCACCGCTACGATGAAAATCTGCAGATATGGGAACGCGCCGCGGTTAAAAACCAGACCTCACTGGCATCACTCAACGTCGGCCAGGGCGTGATCATCGCGGCTGGCATCACCATTTTAATGCTGCTTGCCAGTAAAGGTGTTGCCGAAGGTGAACTGAGCCTGGGCGATCTGGTGCTCGTCAACGCTTACCTGTTACAGATGTTCATTCCGATGAACTTCCTCGGCTTCGTCTATCGCGAGATCAAACATTCGCTGGTCGATATGGAGCGGATGTTTGGCATCCTCGATGAAAACAAGGCGATTGAAGACAAACACGATGCCAGGCCACTGGTCGTCACAGATGGCAAAGTGAGCTTTGATCATGTCGCCTTTAACTATAACGGTAATCGCCAAATACTCGATGATATCGACTTCACCGTGCAGCCCGGACAAAAGGTCGCGGTAGTCGGCGGCAGTGGTGGCGGCAAATCAACCCTGGTGCGCCTGCTATTCCGCTTTTACGACGTACAGGGTGGCTGCATCAAAATCGATGGGCAGGACATTCGCGATGTTACCCAACAGAGCCTGCGTGAATCTATCGGCATCGTCCCGCAGGACACCGTGCTGTTTAACGATACTATCTATTACAACATCGCCTACGCCAGACCCGACGCCGCCAAAGAAGAGATCGAATGCGCCGCTGAGATGGCACACCTGAAAGGCTTTATTGAATCACTGCCTGAGGGCTATGACAGCGTCGTCGGTGAGCGCGGCCTTAAAGTCTCGGGTGGCGAGAAGCAGCGCATCGCTATCGCACGTGCCATTCTGAAAAATCCACGTATTTTAGTGTTTGATGAAGCGACCTCCGCACTCGATTCCGAATCGGAACAGGCGATCCTTTCTGCGTTTAGTGAAATTGCCACCGACCATACAACGCTAGTGATTGCACATCGTCTCTCAACCATCATTGATGCCGATCAGATCCTTGTGATGGATAAAAGAAAAATTGTCGAACGAGGCACCCATCATGAGCTACTGGCACTCGGTAATGTTTATGCCGGCATGTGGGCACTGCAACAGGAGCAGCAACATGCTGTCACTAAAACCGATTAACAGCCCTCACTAATCAACCAGGGTTATCGACAGAAAACATACTCCAGGGATAAGTGATAAAAAGCTGGCTAGTCGCCCCTTCAGAGCCATTGGCAACATCCAGACGAATGATCACGCCCGACAAAATCAGTCGCGCACCCACGCCGTAGCTATTGAGACCATCCTTAAATAGCTCGCTGCTTGTTTCTGCCACCATGCCACGCTCCCAGAACGCGGCTAACTGCAAGCCGGTACGAATACCTTTGGCAATAAAAATATCAAATGGTGTGCGTTCATCGGTGAGGTTCCATCGGTACTCAACTCCATAAAAAAGCACTCTTGAGGCAAAAAACCGGTAATTATCATAGGCACGCAGGCGCTGAGTACCGCCTAATGATGATGCCGTTCCATAGCGGTTATTCGCAATAATCCGCTGCAGATGTTTGCTTTCAGTATTCAAGCAGTTGTTAAGGCTAGCCCCCACTGGATATTGATCACAGTTAAGTCCAGAAGTCGCCTGCAGAGTGGCAAAGTCGGTTTCACCTTCACGCGTCACATGCGAACGTGAATGGTAGAGATTAAACACCAACGTATCCCAACGGCGCATAGGAATAAAAGCAGAGAAATTGTAGTCAGTCACAAAGAACTTACTCTCATCAGGCTCAGCTTCGTGCGGTAGCCTGGCTGCAAACTCGAAGCGCCAACCCTGACGCGGATCGAGCCTGTCATCAGTTAGATCAATGGAGCCACCGATCGAGTAATTGGTTGCATTTTCCCAATCCGTATCGATACCGGGAAACGCAATACCATCATTATCGAGCACTTCCAGGATTCGTTCTCGCCCGGTCAGCACACGTACAAAGAGTTCAAACCGCCGTTCATCAACAGTATAAGTCAGCTGGCCAAGTAGATAACTCCCTTCAACCTTTGGGTGAATCACATCGTCAGGATCAGAATATATTCCGCGGTCAAATGCGCTCGGTGCGACCAGATAATCATTATAACCAAAATCAAAAATAAGGCGTTTATCGACAATATGATAATCCATTAAGGCAAAGCCTCTCGCTTCAAAGTCTCCATCAATGGCATATCCGGTAAAATCAACATCATTACCGCCCATATTTAATACACTGGCACCCGCGCCCGCCGCGCTGCCAAGCCCTGGAATATCCCCAACAATCGGATAGAGGTAATAACCAAAGTCCTTACCAAACTGGTCTTTACGCCGCTCAACCACTGCCTCACTGCTAAGCGCGGCAATAGACAGTAAAAATGCAATAATTATTAGAATTAGATTATTCATACCGTAAAGTATATCTATTTTCACATCCAAACAGACATTTAATTCCATGCTATTTAAGTGGAAATAGACACGCCTAAAACTCCGGGGCCACCCAAATTACGGTGATTAAAAAATAACGAGCAGATAGACAATTCACCTTAAGCCGCCATATTAATAGCCGATAACAAAGGCGTCACACTGTTGCAGAAGGAGCCTGGGAATGGCCAACTTAATTATTGCCGACGATGATCCAGAAATCTTAGCGCTACTTGAACTACTCTTGTCGCGTAATCACACGATTAGAACAGCAAACGATGGGCTGCAAGCGCTGCAACTTGCAGAAGCGGAATCACCTGACCTCGCGCTGCTTGATTACCACATGCCAAAGCTGGATGGAATCGTGCTTGCTAAAAAGTGCAATGATCGGAAAATTCCCTTTATGTTTATTACGGCAGAATCAGAGTGGAGTGCTGTTCAAAACATCATTTCACTCGGTGCACTGGGATATTTATTAAAGCCATTCACCCCACAACGGTGTATTACCACCGTTGATGAAGCGTTACGATTAGCCAGTGAACGGGCCCAGCATAGCGCCGCATCCAGCTAAAATAGCTATAAATTAAGTTCAATAATAAAATTCTTGGTTATTTTCTCTTGAACCAACTTATATCGTCTTAGACCTTACCGCAGACATTTCACCTTCAATATCTGATAAATCATAAGCTGACACTGCAAAATAATGAGTGCCCTCAGTCAGCCCCTCGACAAAATACCCAACCGCCGTTGGGTCACTCAAGTCGACAAGAAGCTCCAGACTATTTGGATTCATTCCATAGTAAATACGATAGCCTTTTAAATCGCTAAGCGACAATGGAGAACCATCGATACGTGTCACGGGAGCAACCCAGCTCAGCGTCGCAGTTCCTGTCACTGGCACCTGAACAGCACTCACATCAATACTGAAACTCACAAGTGAAGCTGTCTGCTCTGCATCAGAAACAGAGATTAAAATATCAACATGAATACCAACATCAAGACCAGCAGGCGTACCACTCAGCTCACCCGTTGCACTATTAAAGATCGCCCAAACAGGCTTATTAACAATACTAAATGTCAGAGCGTCATCATCAGCATCAGATACTACTGGAACAAAGCGATAGGCCACTCCTTCTTCAATAGTCGTTGCGGGGGCGCCACTAATCGTCGGTGCGCGATTTACATTCGCAACCGAGATATTAAATGGTGCCAATGAAACCGTATCCGTGCCGTCACTGACGCGAAGGATCACATTCTCATACAACAAGCTGGAGGCATAATCAGGCACACCTGATAGTTCACCAGTCTCGACATTAAAACTTGCCCAGGCTGGCCGATTGAGAATACTAAACGTTAGCGCGTCGTTATCTAAATCATTGACGGTCGGCGTAAAGCTGTAAGCCGCCCCTTCCTCAACGCTGACAGGCGGGGTGCCGTCAATCGTCGGTGCGCGATTCACATTGGTCACTGTAATATCGAATGGCGCTAACGAGGTGGTTGAATTACCATCACTCACCTGAAGGACGATGTTGCCATAGACCTGGCTCGAGCTGAAATCAGGGGTGCCAGATAGTTCGCCCGTGAGTGAATTCAGCACTGCCCAGGCGGGCCGATTAAGCACACTGAATGTTAGCGTGTCGTTATCTAAATCATTGGAGGCGGGCGCAAAACTGTATGCAGCCCCCTCGCTAACCCTTGTCATTGGGGTACCACTAATCGTCGGTGCCTGATTGACATTCACAACCGTAATATTAAATGGTGCCAATGAAACCGTATCCATGCCGTCACTGACGCGAAGGGTTACATTCTCATATACCAAACTGGAAGCATAATCAGGCACACCTGATAGCTCACCCGTCTCTACATTAAAACTTGCCCAGACTGGCTGATTCAGAATACTAAACGTTAGCGTGTCGTTATCTAAATCATTGGCGGCAGGCGTAAAACTGTAAGCCGCCCCTTCCTCAACGCTGACAGGCGGGGTGCCGCCAATCGTCGGTGCGCGATTCACATTGGTCACAGTAATATCGAATGGCGCTAACGAGGCGATCGAATTGCCATCACTCACCTGAAGAACGATGTTGCCATAGACCTGGCTCGAGGCGGAATCAGGAGTCCCGGATAATTCACCGGTGAGTGAATTAAGCACTGCCCAGGCGGGCCGATTAAGCACACTGAATGTTAGTGCGTCGTTATCTAAATCATTGGCGGCAGGCGTAAAACTGTAAGCAACCCCCTCGCCAACCCTTGTCATTGGTGTACCGCTAATCGTCGGTGCGCGATTCACATTGGTCACAGTAATATCGAATGGCGCTAACGAGGCAGTGGAATCACCATCACTTACCTGAAGGACAATGTTGCCATAGACCTGACTCGAGGTGAAATCAGGGGTGCCGGATAGTTCACCCGTGAGTGAATTAAGCACTGCCCAGGCAGGCCGATTAAGCACACTGAATGTTAGCGCATCATTATCTAAATCATTGGCTGTCGGCGTAAAACGATAAGCAGCCCCTTCCGCAACGCTGACAGGCGGGGTGCCGTCAATCGTCGGTGCGCGATTCACATTGGTCACAGTAATATTAAACGGGGCTAACGAGGCAGTCGAATCACCATCACTCACCTGAAGGACGATGTTGCGATAGACCTGACTCGAGGTGAAATCAGGGGTGCCGGATAACCCGCCAGTGAGCGGATTAAGCACGGCCCAAGCGGGCCGATTAAGCACACTGAATGTTAGTGTATCATTATCTACATCATTGATGGTCGGGGTAAAACGATAAGCAACCCCTTCCGCAACGCTGACAGGTGGGGTGCCGCTAATCGTCGGCACACGATTCACATTCACAACCGTGATATTAAATGGCGCCAACGAAACCGTATCCGTACCATCACTGACGCGAAGGGTCACATTCGCATACAACAAACTGGAGGCATAATCAGGCACGCCCGATAGCTCACCAGTCTCTATATTAAAACTTGCCCAGGCGGGTCGATTGAGAATACTAAACGTTAGCGTGTCGTTATCTAAATCATTGGCGGTCGGCGTAAAGCGGTAAACAGCCCCTTCCTCAACGCTGACAGGGGGTGTGCCGCCAATTGACGGTGCGCGATTCACATTGGTCACAGTAATATCGAATGGGGCTAACGAGGCGATCGAATTGCCATCACTCACCTGAAGAACGATGTTGCCATAGACCTGGCTCGAGGCGGAATCAGGAGTCCCGGATAATTCACCCGTGAGCGGATTAAGCACTGCCCAGACAGGCCGATTAAGCACACTGAATGTTAGCGCGTCGTTATCTAAATCGTTGGCGGCAGGCGTAAAACTGTATGCAGCCCCCTCACTAACCCTTGTCATTGGGGTACCGCTAATTGTCGGTGCGCGATTCACATCGGTCACAGTAATATCAAATGGCGCTAACGAGGTGGTTGAATGACCATCATACACCTGGATGACGATGGTGCGATAGACCTGGCTCGAGCGGAAATCAGGGGTGCCGGATAGTTCACCCGTGAGCGGATTAAGCACGGCCCAGGCTGGCTTGTTGAGCACATCAAAGCGTAACGTATCCCCATCCAAATCCGCTGCGACTGGAGTAAAACGATAATAAACACCCTCATCAATCGTTGTTACCGGTGATCCACTAATCGTCGCTGCTTGATTCACATTGGTCACAGTAATATCAAATGGGGCTAGTGCTGTAACAACATAACCATCGCTAACATTAATCTGAATATTATTATAAACGCCACTATCCGAATAACTGGGCACACCTGAAAGCTGTCCTGTCGCTGTATTAAAGCCAGCCCAGGCAGGACGGTTAATAATTGAAAAAATTAAGGCATTCCCATCAGCATCACTTGCAGCAGGTGTGAAACTATAACTGGAAGCCTCTGCAACCACTCTAGCAGGCGCCCCATTAATCGTTGGTGCCCGATTATTTAATCCAACGGTGATCGAAAAAACAGGTAAAGAAACAGTCTCACTTCCATCTGAAACGTGAATCATAATTCCCTGATACGCCCCAACATGACTATTATTTGAAACGCCAGACAACCGCCCTGTCATGACATTAAATTCGCTCCAGCTGGGTTTATTAGTAACTGAGAAGGTCAACGAGTCTCCGTCGAGATCAACCGCTGCAGGCGAAAAATCATACTCTGTTCCAGCAATAAGGCCTGTCATGGGCACACCACTAATTGAAGGCGGACGATTCACATCCTCCACAACAATCGAAAAAGGCTCCAGTGCTACAGAACCTTTTCCGTCAGATACACTGATAGTGATTTCATTAAATTCACCGGCATCATCAAAACTTGGCACACCAGAAAGGGCACCTGTTTCGACATCAAACTCAGCCCATACGGGTTTATTGGCAATTTCATAGCTCAGTTGTTCACTATCGACATCACTCGCTTCAGGCTCAAAAAGATACGCCATACCCTCTGCTACAAAACCAGGCGCAATCCCAGTAATAACCGGCGGATGATTAAACTCTCCTGTAATCGAGAAATTGAGTTCAGAAACTTCTTCAGCAGAGAGTGTTGCAATCGTATTCAAACCATCATCCAGGGATAGATGAGCATCATCAGGTAATATACTAGCCGCAGTGGCAGGCATAACACCAACAAGACTTGCTGTCGAAGCCATAAGCTGTGAAAGTGCAAGAGATGGCGCAATACGCTGCCCAATTTTAATCGCAGTTTCTAACTGGCTGATCATTTCAGCAGTACTCGGCACTTGCCCAGTATGCGGCATGGGTGAGGCATCAGGCATTACCGCCTGAATAGAGGCATCCATGGCAGCCGTCGCCTCAACACCGTTAACTTGTAATTTATTAGGTAACGCTTCTAATATCACTTTACCCGTAATCATTTTTGCAAGAAGTGACACCTCACCACTCACTCCGCCCACTCCCTGACCATCCAGAGCCCCATCTGACAGGTCCGCCGAAAGTGCTGAAATCACCTCTGCTTCACTAATATCGAGACCATTAGCAAAAGCGGCCGCATGCGTTCTCCTAACTAACTCTCCAAGAGACTCACTGGTTTTGACAATTAACGCGACTTTACTCTCAGTGACCCTTTCAGCAATAGGATCCGCCATCACCGCATCGTCAAAACCAAAATTAAGCTCCTTCAACACAGTTCTGGTGGCCTGGCTAACATTTCTATTAGTCAAACCACCCATCGCCTCAGCCGTTCCCACAATAAACGTAGTAAATGGATTGATATTAGCTATCTTAGCTGAAGGATGAAGTACAGTAGAAACAAGCATAAAAGTAGGAGCAGCATCAGTAACAAGATCTATACCACCAGTCGCTTCAATGGTAAGTGGATACGATTTACCCTTAGCCTTTACCGAAATCCTGTAGTTTGCAAATGCATCAGCAGTTTGTGAACCCAGTACAACACCATTCTTATCTTTGATGGTGACCGTTGCTCCAACAATAGGGCCATCTCCGACACTACCCTGATAAGTAGATAGTATCTCATTGTCATCTACAGCAGCGGGTTCAGGTGCGTCATCAGTACCCGATTCACAGGCAGTTAATAGGGAACAGGTTAAAACAAAGGAAAAAATATAAATAAATTTTCGTACCACTTTCACTTTCATTCTTCCATGATTATTGAGCATGAACAAACTACATGATCCAGAAAAAAACAAGGCGACCTTCGTCACACTTTGAGACACGTAATCTTTAATTTGATCATTCTTGATTCGATCAACAGCACAAAAATACAAACAAATTATCAACTATTGCATAGACGCACTCTGAAATAGACACCACCACAGAAAGCCAAAAACCTTAGCAATCAAAGTGTTAAAAACCTTACGCATGTAACGAATCAACTAACAAAGTTAATTCATTGTTATCTATAATATTTACATCAATAATACTAGCCACGATAAAAGCCATTGTGGTAGTAAAACTACAATTATTCCGCATGCCGAATGGGTAATGTTTAAAATGAAAACAGGCAAAAGATAGCACAATATTTAAAGAAGCGCTAATAATACAACAATCAAGTAAAGAATATAATCAGATGACTGAAAGAAAAGAGAAATAAGCTTTCGAGAGATAAAAGCAGGGCAAACCAAAAGCAGGAAACCAGCGATTATTTCAATAAATTTATTACAAATAACTATCCCCCAACCATGCTACAGCCCCCCCCACTAAATTACTGTTTCTAACAAAGGGTGGTGCTTCATAGCATTATTACTGTTATCGAGATGAGTTCAATCTCTGCCATCACTAATAGCCCACACCACTAAAAGGGACATGGACTGATGAAATTAATTCGCTCACCTGTCACAGGATGATTAAAGGCAATCGTTGTCGCATGAAGCATTAAGCGCTGCGCCATCGAAAATGCCTCGTCAGTTGCGTATAGATCACATCCCAAAATAGGATGGCCTATTTCACGGCTATGAATACGTAACTGATGGGTACGCCCTGAAACCGGTTTAAATCTCACTCGCGTTACGTCGGGGGCATGCAATCGCTCCACCATCTCATAATTGGAGATCGCCGCTTTACCCGTCTCATAACAGATTTTTTGCAACGGAAAATTGTCACTATCTTTCGCAATCGGGTATTCAATAGTGCCAGCATCTTTCACTAGATGGCCCTGCAAGATCGCGGTGTAGGTTTTTTCTACCGAGCGCGCCTGAAATTGTCTGGTGATATGCCCATTAATCTCTTTATTAAGCGCCACCACCAAAATCCCCGATGTACCAAAATCAAGCCGATGGAGCATCAATGCAGTGGGATAATCCTGCACCAGGCGAAAGTGAACCGAATCTTTATTGAGCGGATGCTTTCCCGAAAGCGTCAACAAGCCACTCGGCTTATTGACCAACAGGATGTGCTCATCCTGATAAAGCACCGTGAGCACTTCATGACAGACTGGGACAATAAATGGATCGGCTTGCGGCTGCATGTAGAAGGTAAATTTATTAATGTTTAACGAAAATAGCTTAATCAGGCAGGACGACAGAAAGAAAATCAACCTTTGCCACTGACGAAGAAATCACTAAACATTATAGCGTAGATGACGATACGAAACTCATGAAAAAAACAACCAAAGCAACCACTTCGACCAACAGCTCAACCGATATGACAGATAAACCTTGCGCCTATCTTTTAGCCAACCTAAACAATGGTGCCGTCTATACAGGCACCACCTCATCCCTTGTTGAACAGGTATGGAAACATAAAAACCAGCTCATCGAAGGGTTCTCAAAAAAATATGAGATAGACATACTGGTCTGGTTTGAGGAACATGAGACAATCGAGGCGGCCTATAAAAGAGCTAAATCAGTGAAAGAGTCCCCCTTCGAAATCAAACAAGCACTGGTTGAACAGACAAACCCCAAATGGCGTGACCTTTACAGTGATCTTTGTGCGGAACAACAGATACCCGCGCTCAAAATCGCTTGACACATCCCAGCGCTAACCTCGGCCCATTGTGCAGTGACATACCCAGACTTTGTTGCTGATGCTTGGAGCAGTTATTTTTACGCGCTTACAAAGGCAACTGCCGCTACCTGTTTTTAGATTATACATTTTCATCCACCAATCGCAGGGGCCAGAGTACGCTTACTCTGACCCCACACTCAGTGATTCACACCGCCCTCAATGCTCGTCATTCCGGCCACAGCCGGAATCTAGAGGCCACAGAGCGTGGCATGCATATACTGATATTTTAAAAGTGTTTACCTTACGCTTAGGGGTAAGTCGACCATTCTAGCGGTGTGAGGTTTGCGGCAGTCGCCACAACCGAAACGCGACAGAAATAGGCCAGCTTACTCTATTGTTAAGCATCTAATATCATCACTACATGTCAATTTTCAAATATTAATATCTCACCACTTTATTGCGTACAGATAAAAGTATGTGATTTTCACTTTTTACTGTTTTTTCTTTTTACCAACTTAACTGCAATAACTCCTGCAATGCCCGCCAGCAACAACATAAACGTACCTGGCTCTGAAACAGATGTAGCATCAGGAGGCGTACACCAATTGCAGCAACTCCCTCCTATTGGGCTACACCAACAATTACACCACTCTGCACTAACAGAACTCGAAAAAATAAACATTAAAGGGATAAGTACATATATCAATCTATTCATATCTAGCCTCTTCCACTATTAAGTGGTTATAAATTAACCACAGTGCCTTATATGGCCTATTTCTATCGAATGTGTTTAAGAGATTACTTAGATAGAAGTCCGTCTAATTTCCAAAAATCATAACTTAGACAGAAACCAATAACCCTACTATATCAGGCATGATTATTTTTGCGTATTGATAACTCACATCAAACTCCCAAACACAAAAAACCCCACTCTGATCACTCAAAGCAGGGCTTATTCATTGGGCTTTAGTAGTCCGGGCTACATATATTTACAACACGGCCAACGCCTCGTTCAACGTTGCACTCGGTCGCATCACTTTAGAGGTGGCTTCGGCATTCGGATGGTAATAACCACCCACATCAGCAGCGCCGCCCTGCGCACCATTCAGTTCTGCAACAATCTTCGCTTCATTGACAGTCAACGCCTCAGATAAAGACTTAAAACGCGTCTGAAGATCGACATCTTTTGTCTGCGCGGCAAGTGCCTGTGCCCAGTACATCGCAAGGTAAAAATGGCTACCACGGTTATCCAGCTCACCCACTTTTCGAGAAGGCGATTTATTGTTATCAAGAAACTGTCCGGTCGCGGCATCGAGTGCATCGGCCAATACCTGCGCCTTTGGGTTTTTAAAAGTCACTGCCAGATGTTCGAGCGATGCGGCAAGTGCGAGGAATTCACCCAATGAGTCCCAACGCAGGTGATTTTGCTCCAGCAGTTGCTGCACCAGCTTAGGTGCGGAACCACCCGCCCCGGTTTCAAACAGGCCACCGCCATTCATCAACGGCACAATCGATAGCATCTTGGCTGAGGTGCCTAGCTCAAGAATCGGGAAAAGATCGGTGAGGTAATCGCGCAATACGTTGCCGGTCACAGAAATCGTGTCTTTGCCTGCTTTAACGCGTTGTAGTGTGAAACGCGTCGCCTCCGTAGGGGCCATGATGTGAATTTCTAATCCATTGCAATCGTGATCTTTAAGATAGACGTTCACCTTTTTAATCAACTCGGCATCATGTGCGCGCCGTTCATCCAACCAGAAAACGGCTGGCGTATTCGATGCTCGCGCACGGGTAATGGCCAGTTTGACCCAGTCCTGAATCGGTGCATCTTTCACCTGGCACATCCGGAAGATATCCCCGGCCTCGACCGCCTGCGCCATCAACACGTTACCGCTACCATCAACCACACGCACACTGCCCGCAGCACTCATCTGAAAGGTCTTATCATGCGAGCCGTACTCTTCCGCTTTCTGCGCCATCAACCCCACATTCGGTACGCTGCCCATGGTGGTGGGGTCAAACGCACCATGTTCTTTACAGAAGTTAATCGTCTCCTGATAGACACTGGCGTAACAGCGATCGGGAATCGCCGCCAATGTATCCTGTTGCTTGCCTGCCTTGTTCCACATCATGCCTGAACCGCGAATCATCGCAGGCATTGAGGCATCGACGATCACATCACTCGGCACATGTAGATTGGTAATCCCCTTATCAGAATCAACCATTGCGATGTCGGCACTCGATGCCATCACCGCATTAAGGTCAGCTTCAATCTCGGCCTGCTTATCCGCAGGAAGCGACGCTATTTTACTATAAACATCACCCAGACCGTTATTCACATTAACCTTCAATGCTTCAAAAGTGGCGGCGTGTTTTTCAAACACTTCTTTGAAAAAGACAGTCACCGCAGTACCAAAGATGATCGGGTCTGAGACCTTCATCATCGTCGCCTTCATATGCAGCGAAAAGAGAATCCCCTCTGATTTAGCGTCGGTAATCGCTTGTGCAAGAAACACCTTGAGTGCCTTTTGGCTCATCACAGCACTGTCGATCACTTCACCCGCCAACAAAGGTGAGATTGACTTAAGTTCTGACACGGTGCCATCTGCGGCAATAAATTCAATCTTAAATTCACCAGCAGCGGCCATCGTCAATGACTTTTCAGAACCGTAAAAATCGCCTTCCGACATATGCGCCACGCGTGACTTTGAGTCACTCGCCCACGCACCCATCGAATGCGGATTTTTCTTCGCATAGTTTTTCACCGATGCTGGCGCACGACGATCTGAATTCCCTTCACGCAACACAGGATTCACTGCACTGCCAAGCACCCTGGCGTAAGTCGCCTTGATTGCCTGCTCTTCATCGTTCTGTGGGTTAGCCGGATAATCAGGTAGCGCATAACCGTGCGCCTGTAGCTCCTCAATCGCCGCCACCAGTTGGGGAATCGACGCGCTGATGTTCGGCAGTTTAATAATATTCGCTTCAGGCGATTTCGCCAGTTCACCTAGCTCAGAAAGCGCATCGCCAATACGTTGCGCTTCAGTCAGGCATTCCGGAAAATTGGCGATAATACGCCCGGCAAGCGAGATATCACGCGTCTCAATCGCCACATCGGCTGCCGCTGCAAAGGCCTCAACAATCGGTAAAAAAGAGTAAGTGGCTAACGCTGGCGCTTCGTCAGTCAGCGTGTAGATAATCTTTGCCTTATCGGTCATAAAAATCCTGATTTCTGGAGAGATACTTTGAAAACGGGTATTTTACCCCAAAATCAATATAAAATCAGCGAGCTAGAACAGCCTGAGGAAATAGTATGAAGTTACCGATAATTCAACAAACACCGGGACTTCAATTATGATGCCTATCAATTAGCCAATATCTTTGGTTACACTTTTGATTCGACTTTGATGCACCAATAGAAACTGGCCTGCACTATGTACAAATCACCCCTGACACGTCGCACCATCGTTTTAATCCGCATCACTCTTCGACCTTGAAAGTCAGTTTGGTAGCGAGATCAGAGAAAAAATCTGAATTAGTGGTAGCGCATTAAACGCGTTATCATTCAAATATCGCTTATAGCGCCTCAAACACTGGAGTTTAAACATGAACCTTGAAAAGGTCGTTTTTGCCTTTTTTATTCTATTAGCACTCACTCTCAATTTTGGTTTCTTTCTCGGCGATATTGATGAGCCCTCTCATCACAGCGTTTACGAACTGTTCGCCGCAATTGTCGTCAGTCTTATCGCCACGATACTGAAATTTGGTGACCGCACCCACCTCGGCGCACTGCTACTCGCGACCAGCCTGGTGGCCGATCTTCAGTTAATCATGGCCGCCGTGGTGTGGGCCTTTGCTGAACATATTACCGGCACTGGCATGACACCAGCGATAATGGCGATCATCGTATCGCTCTCCGGAGGCGCACTGCTTGCGAATATCACCTCGGTGGTGCTACTGGTCGCTGAAACCTTAACGGTACGCAGTTAATCAATAATTAGCACACCCCATGCATAATATCGCCTTTGTATTGCTACGGCGGATTCGCTCTCCGCTGATCGTGCTCATCTGCGTCTACGCAATCGCCATACTCGGCTTTACACTCATCCCCGGTATGGACGACGAAGGCCAGCCATGGAGGATGGACTTTTTTCACGCCTTCTATTTTGTCAGTTTCATGGGCTCCACTATCGGTTTTGGTGAGATCCCCTACCCCTTCACCGATGGTCAGCGGATGTGGACCACGGTGATGATTTATAGCTCGGTCATCTCCTGGCTTTACGCCATTGGCTCACTACTCGCGGTGGTACAGGACCCAGCCTTTCGTACGCTGAACCGACAAAACTCCTTTCGCCGCTCTATTTCACGGATCAATTCACCGTTCTATTTGATTTGTGGTTACGGCGAAACCAGCAGCCTGTTGATTCGCGCACTCACTGAAGCGGGCATCCGCTCGGTGGTGATTGACGCCGATCAAAACCGGCTCAACACACTTGAACTTGAAGACTACCCGATGCCGGTACCTGGGCTGTGTGCCGATGTTTCTCAGCCTGAAATCTTAATGCTTGGAGGACTGACACAGAAAAACTGTATCGGCTGCGTTGCGCTGACGGATCGGGATCCGATCAACCTGAAAGTGGCGCTCACCAGCAAGTTGCTCAATCCATCAATCCAGGTCATTGCGCGCGCAGAGACACAGGATGCCGAACTCAACATCGCCTCCTTTGGTACCGACGAGATCATCAACCCTTTCACCACATTTGCTGGACGCCTGGCGCTAGCGCTCCATTCGCCATCGATGTTTATGCTCTTTGAATGGATGACCGCTGTGCCCCATGAACCGCTATGCAAACCGATCTATCCACCCAGAGGCACCTGGATTCTCTGCGGCTATGGGCGCTTTGGAAAAGCGGTGCATGAAAGACTGCAGGCAGAAGGCGTCTCCGCAACGATTATCGAAGAGAAACCAGAATTGACAGAAGCGCCTAAAGGAACAGTGGTCGGGCGCGGTACCGAAGCACCCACCTTGCTGGAAGCGGACATTTGCAATGCCGTGGGTATCGTTGCCGGTACTGATGACGACAGCAACAACCTCTCAATCATTATGACCGCACGCGAACTCAATCCGCATCTTTTTATGGTCGCACGAAAAAATCATCGTGCTAATGCATCTATTTTCCAGGCCGCGAAGACAGACCTGACCATGCAACGCGGCAGTGTGATCGCCCATAAAATTTTTGCATTGATCACCACGCCGCTACTGGCTGAATTTCTACGACTAGCGATTACCCATAACAATGCCTGGGCGGAAAAAGTAATCGAACGCGTGAGCGCAATCGCAGATAATGAAGCACCACAAGTATGGACCGTCAATATCAATCACGAAGATGCGCCTGCCCTGGTCGGTGCACTGTCCAAAAAACAACGCCCGCGCCTGAAACAGCTTTACGCCCACCCCAGAAAGCGCGATGAAACGCTACCTTTATTCGCGCTACTATTAAAGCGTAATAACGCTGAAATGCTACTCCCGGACGGCGATACCCCACTAAAAGCAGGCGACCAGCTGCTACTCTGCGGCAAACATGGCATCAGCAATCAAATGGAATGGGTGTTAAAAAACAGCAACGTCTTTCACTACATCCGGACAGGCGACGTACTCCCACAGGGCTGGCTCTGGCGGAAACTTATATCGTCAAAACAGGACAAACAGAAGTAGATAGCCACCGATACACCCGCTAGCTCGCCTCAGCTGGCTCACCCCTGCGCCTTGATACTCGCTTCCATATTACGTGCGGCCTGCTGATGTCCGGGATTGATTGCGAGTGCCTGCTGATAATTTAAAATAGCCTCATCAAACTTTCTCAGTCCATAAAGACAATTCGCAAGATTGAAATAGGATTCCGCCGTCGGCATCAACGCAATCGCCTGACGAAAGTTTTCGGCAGCCTGCTCAAAGCTATTCGTACCGTAGAGTGCAACACCGAGGTTATTGTAAGCACCCACCAGTTGAGGATTGATTTTGAGCGCCTGATAGTAGAGATCAATCGCCCCTCTAATCCGCCCACACTGCGCCTGGATTACACCCAATAAATGCAATGCATCTGCCTCATGCGGGTTCACCTTGAGGATAGATCGATAGCCCGCTTCAGCCGCATCCAGCTCACCCTGCTGATGAAACGCGATTGCATCCTGTAGCATTTTCTTCTGCTTCGCTAAATCTAGCGGGGCATCATTGTTACCGGCCTGAGACTGACACCATTGCCCCCATAGCTCAGTGAATGATTTCTCAAGCTCATGACAAAATTGCTTGCCATCAAAAAGCAGTGATGAATCACGTTGAGCGATGAGCCTGTCACGCAACGGTTGAAGTAGTGCCGGGGTATTGGCAAACTCAATCGCCATGCGCTCATATTCCGCCAACGTCTCCACCACCAGTTCCGGCACACCAGCGGCACTCACCAGGCCTCCGCCCATGCGGGCAACAAAGCTTTTTCCCTGACAGGTGAGCATCGGCAGGCCAACCCAAAGGGCGTCACATGCCGTCGCTCCGGCGTTGTATATCGGCGTATCTAAAAATAGATCTGCCAGACGTAATCGTGCCAGATGCTTTGCAGACACAATACGCGGCGCAAATATCAAGCGCTCAGGATTAACACCACGTAGCTCAGCCTCTCGACGAAGATTGTTTTGCACCACCTCCCCCTCTTCCACCAGCCATAACACACTACCCGGTACAGTTGTCAGGCAGCGCATCCAGATATCAAAAATCTTCGGGGTAATTTTGTAGCTATTATTAAAACAGCAATAGACAAAAGCATCGTCAGGCAGCCCCGCCTCTTTTCGCGTCATGGTTTCGCTCGCGACAACTCGCTGGCTGTCATGCACCATATAGCAAGGCAACTGCAGTAACTTCTCTGTAAAAAAGGACTGCATCTCATCCGGTACCGTCACTTTATCAACCAGTACATAGTCGATAAAACTAGCCCCCATTGAACCGATATAACCAAGGTAGTGCATTTGAATTGGTGCAGGTCGCATTGCCAGAATACGTGTTCGTGCCCCTTTGCTATGACCATTTAGATCAACCAGGATTGCAATCCCTTTTTGTTGAATAAGCGCCGCAATCTCACTATCACTCAGATCACCAACCGGCATAAAATGGTCAACCGCCTTCACCAGGCGTTCGCTTAACTCACCGTTATCTTTAGGCCCGAGTGAGAATGCAAAGACCTCAAATTTGTCACGATCATGACGCTCAAAGAGTTCAACAATCAACTGCGAAACCACATGCTGACGAAGGTCACTCGAGATGTAACCAATTTTAATCCGTCCGCCATCTGTCGTCGGCATACTGTTAAGACGAGGTGTACTCAGTGGGATAGTATCGTCTACATAGTGTCGGGCACACTGTAATTGAATATCAGGATCATCACACCACGACAGTAGATTGAACGGCATCAAGTGGCTGCCTGGTGTTTGAGCTCGCGTTACCATTTCACGCTCAAATTCATCATACCGAGACCAGTCACATACATTGCGAGAGGTTAGACACAAATTATAAAACGCATCTTGATGTTGCGGTGCCAGTTCCAAAACACGCTTAAAACACGCTATCGCCTGCTTCTGAAGATTCAGCTGCCGGTACGTGTTACCAAGGTTGTAATGAGCGTCTGTGTTATCCGGCGAGATTTCCACCGCTTTCCGATAATGTTCAACTGATTCCTGATACTTACCAGTGCGATAATACGCACCACCAAGATTGATATGCGTATCGTGATCATGCGGGTTAATCGCCAGCGCACTTTCAAAACTGGCGATAGCCAACCAGAATTCGCCCTGATGAACCAGAGCGATACCGCGATTGTTATAGGCACTCAGCGAATTGGGATCAGAAGCTAATGCGAGATCATATAGTTTTACCAGTTCGACATACTGCTCATTTTGAGTGTAGATCAAGCCAATTAAATGAAGCGCCTCTTCATTTACGGGATCATGCGCCAGGATTGCCTGGTAAATAGCTTCGGCACGGCGGAAATCGTTTTGTCGATGGCATTCACGCCCCTGCTCCAGTAAACCAGTAACTTCCGCAGCGTTTGAAGCAGGATCATTCTTTTTATTGCCTACTTTTGATTTCTTCTTTCGACTAGCTTTCCGTACCACGAAATCAACCTCTAGCATAAAAATGTAAGCGCATCATTCTAGCAGCTGAATAGCACATTGAAAATCAATGTCGCCAATCGGAAATGCTATTATTTAACTGTGCATTATGTGACTGATCTCATGCTTTACGCATAAAATTAACCCCACAACAGTCGCTATAAACTAATATTAGAGAATACTCGATGCCAGAAAAAAACATCACCTGAGCTGGAATGGATAAGCCACAGGAACCACTGGGGATAATCATCATGCCATACAAAAAGCTCCGCCACCTCTCTCTCAGCGCCATCATTGGCCTCGCCTCATTTTCCGCTAGCGCGGTTGAATTTGTTGTCGACAGCCAGTCAGACACGGTAGACATCGCCAACGGTGATGGCGTGTGCGCCACCGCCGATAACAACTGTTCACTACGTGCGGCCATACAGGAGGCCAATGCCCTCGCTGGTGCCGACACCATTACTATCTCACCGGGCATCTACAAACTCGCCATTTCTGGAACTGCCGAAGATAACGCTGCAACAGGCGATCTCGACATTACCAGTATAATCACCATCAACGGCGCTGGCGCTGACCAGGTCTTCATCGACGCGATGGGTATCGATCGTGTGTTCGATATTATCTACAATAACAGCCTGTCGATCCTTGGTGATGCAACAATCAACGGGGTCACTATTCGTAACGGTATCACCGCTAATTCAGGGCTCGGTGGCGGCATCAGAAGCCGAGGCGTATTAGTACTCAATGACAGCAATGTTGATCGCAATAATTCAATCCCAGGCGGCGCAGGTATACACGCCGCCTACTACGGTTATCCAATCAACGGACGCCTTGAAATCAACCGCAGTGTCATTAGTCACAACACCACACAAAGCGATGGTGGCGGCATCTACATCGAAAACATACCGGCAGTGATTCGTGATAGCGTGATCCGCGATAACTGGAACGCATTCGGCTCTATTCCAATGCAGGGTGGTGGCATCTACCATATATCAAGCACCTTTCCGTCCGTTTCTCTCGCTATCTATAACAGTTCACTTTATAACAATACCGCTACTAATAAAGGCGGGGCAATCTATAGCCTGGGCGGCAGTGTGATCACGATCGAAAACAGCACCATGAGTGGTAACGCCGCCAGCTCAACGCTGATTGGTGAAGGCTATGGCGGTGGTGCTTTCTTCTTTGGCGACATGAGCAATCCAGCGAATGTGACACTCACTAATATGACAATCGCAAACAACAGTGCAGGAAATGGCGGTGGTGGTATTTACCTCGAAGACTCCAATTCCGCTGGCGGCGCTGCCGTCACCTTAGTCGATACACTCTTCTCAGCCAACATAAATGGCGATTGCCTTGATGCTGACGCCGGCAGTTTTAGCGTGATCAACGAGGTCGGCACCAGCCTGGATAGTGATGGCAGCTGTGGCGTAACCCTTTCCGCTATCGACCCACAGCTTGAAGTATTAAACGACAACGGTGGCCCCGGACTAACGCATGCGCTAGCAAGCAGCAGTCCCGCGATCAACAGTGCAAGCGCATGCCTGGCGAATGATCAACGCTCATTTAGCCGCCCGGCAAGTAACTGTGATATTGGGGCCTATGAGCTTGAGGGCAATGCGCCCAGCCCTTTAGTTACCACGCCAGCCGCCAATACAGGTGTTTCTACCGACACCTCCGGCAACAATACACCTGTCGCATTTGATCTGCCCGCAGCGGTAATCGCCGGTAGCGCTGTCACTAGCATCATGAATGCATACGATATCGATGGCGATCCACTCTATTATGAATTTCCACTCACCCCACCCACACAAGGCACAGTTGGCCGTGCGGTTGCAGGCTCCATCAATGACATCGCGCAGGCATTCACCTATACCGCTTCAGCCACTGCTGCAGGAATAGACTCATTTACCTATCGATCCTGCGACGCCTACGGTGCTTGCTCACCACCGGCCACAATCCAGATCACCATCAACACAGGCACTTCCGCCAGTGAGATCACTGTTAACGTCACACAGGGCTCCGGCAATGTTAACGACCTGTCAGTCGCCTCGGAAGCTTCTTTAAACACCGTCGCGCCCGATATTGATTACACCTACCCACTCGGCGGCTTTTTCTTTACGGTAGACAGCATACCAACCGATAGTAGCGGTGCCGCCACAACGGTGGCTGTCACCATCCAGCTACCACTCAGTGCAAACCTGCCAGACAATGCCGAAGTACGTAAACTAGATAACAGTGGTGTATGGCGAACGCTTAGCAGCACACCGAACGCACTGTTTTCAACCGCGCTCATCGACAGCGCAGCGAGAACCATTACATTGACATTAGTTGATAACGATATTTACGACCTCGATCCAACGATTGGCGTGGTTGATGATCCTGTTGCGATCGGTATCCCAGTCGCCGCGCAGCAAAACAGCATCACCTCTCCTGACAATACGCCAGTCGCCTCGACAACAAGCGGTGGTGGCATCGGCTATTGGGGGATCGGCTTGATACTACTCCTGGGGATAGTTATCCGTCGCAATACAAGCCAGGTCATTCAATAAATCCCATTTCCACTAATGACAAGCAGCTTCACCACATAACAACGCCCACCACCGTTAGCGCAAACATAAGGGCGATAACTTCATTGCTTTCAAACATCCTGATCAATGCTATATTCGACTATATCGGCCTTATTACCCAGCATCACGTTTAATGCTGTTTTCGCATATAATCAATATTTATGGCATACCTCAATCACTCTGATTTTCGCTTTCCCTGGCGCGAAGGCAATGAATTCAAACTACTGCTCGATGGCGACCAGTTTTTCCCGGTGATGCTCGATGCGATCAACAATGCCGATCGTTACATTGCGCTGAATATGTATTTGATGAGTTCTGGCACTGTTGCCGACCGTTTTATCAACGCCTTTCTACAGGCCGCACAGCGCGGCTGTGCTGTCTATATCATTCTCGATGGCTACGGCACTAGCAACCTCACCAGACGCGACAAAGAGCGACTCAGTCACGCCAACATTCATCTATCCATTTACAACCCTATTCGTTACGGCCGCTGGTTTAACAACCTCTTCCGTGACCACCGAAAGCTCCTGTTACTGGATGGCAGTCTGGCGTATGTCGGAGGCGTTGGCATTACTGATGACTTTGACCCTGTTGATAATCAGGCGCTTCGCTGGCGCGAAACAGTCGTCGAGATCAAAGGGCCCTGCGTGGATGACTGGCGCAGCCTGTTTATTGAAAGCTGGCCGATTGAAGGCATGATGCCCATTATGCCCTCAAGCGCCACACTCTATTCTGACAATGAGTCAGGCAGTGATCTGGACACCAGACAGATAGGGCGCATCGCACGCTCGCAGGCCACCTCACGGCAGGAGATCCGCCGTTCCGTTAATCGTCACATACATGGTGCTGAGCACCGCATATGGATTGCCACCGCCTACTTTGTCCCCTCATGGCGAATGCGGCGCGCACTACGCAAAGCAGCCCAGCGCGGCGTTGATGTGCGCTTACTGTTACCCGGTGAACATACCGATCATCCCGCCATTCGTCATGCGGGACGACGTTTCTACAGCAAACTACTCATCAGTGGCGTACGTATCTTTGAATACCAACCACGCTTTTCTCATAGCAAGATTATGTTGTGTGACCAGTGGAGCACCATCGGTTCCAGTAATTTTGATCGCTGGAACCTGGTATGGAACCTTGAAGCAAACCAGGAGATAGATGATCAGGGCTTTGCGCACTCGGTAAAAAAACTCTTCAATGATGATTTCAAACAATGCGCAGAGATCGAACTCAAGGCATGGAGCGAGCGAGCATGGCATCGACGCTGCCTTGAATGGTACTGGGGCTGGATTGATGCCCTTCTTTACCGTTTCAGCATGCACTGGCGAAGACGAAACCGCGCACGACATCGTGCCGAGCAACGCAAAAAAAATTATAAGCAGTAGCGCTCAATAGGGGCGTTTACGAATATTCCAACGGTAAAGTAAACGCGAAAATAGCGCGCCCAGAATGATAAATAAAATGACCAGCGCTAAAATAGCTAACCACGACAGCCCTAGTGATGACTGCAACATGATCAGTGGCAACAGTGATTCTGGTATTTGATCCAACCCTGATGCGCGGCCACTAGGCTCGATTCTACAGCGCCGTTTAATAAAACTGGAGATCAAGTCACCCAGCATTGCAAACATCGCAAACTGCACACCAACCGTAAATGACAGCCCCAAAACCATTGCCACTAGCGGCGTTAATAACAGCGCCGCCATCACACCTCGCCAACTCTTACTTCGCCCCAACAATGGCTGGCCATCAGGGAGAAGCCAGCCGCAATCAACGGGGGTCGAAAAACGACCAGCCAGTAATAGACGCGCAAAGATCGGCGCGCCATTCGCAACAAATAACAGTAGCAGTGCTTGCGCAAACATCATAATATGATCCTGATGACTGTCAATTTCCACTTGTAACCACAACGATGGGAGTAAGCTTATCATGACAACCACTATCCCCAACTACCAACAAATCATCGTCGCGGTCGACTTTTCTGAATCATCAAAAATAGTTGCAGCTCGCGCACTCGATATCGCGCAAAAGAATGGCGCCGAAATCATGCTCATTCATGCCGTAGAGTACCTCTCCCCACTCTCCTTTGGCGATGACTTAATTCCTTCTCCAGACTGGTTGCTGGTTGAAGAAGAGCTTGTTAAACAGGGCGAGAAATCATTGCAGGCATTTGCAAAAGAAATGGGGATGGATCAGGTAGTACAACAGGTACCGAGCGGCCCTCCCATTTATGAGATCGTAACTGCGGCAAAAGAAAAAAATGCGGACTTAATCGTTGTTGGCGCGCATGGCCGACGAGGACTCCAGCGATTACTCGGCTCAACAGCCAACAGCGTGATTAATCACGCCACCTGCGATGTGCTTGCCGTCAGGTTTCAACAGTAACCATCATCTCACAACATGCTCAGTTGTTGGCGGAGTCCAATCCCATGCTGCGCGCCCGCGCGACCACCGATAACACGGCGTCAGCAGCATTTTCACTGGCATTTTGCCTAAGCTCGTGATGAACGGTTGAAAACTGCTGCTGTAGGTCTGCCACTTTTTCAGGGTCATCCAGATAAGCCAATACCGCACTGCAAAGACTCTCCGGCGTCACATCATCCTGAATGATCTCAGGAATGACGCGCTTTCCTAACAACAGATTGGGTAGTGAATAGTTGTCCACTTTCAACAACTGCATCGCCAGCCAATATGAGAACGGCTTCAGACGATAAGCAACCACCATTGGTTTTTTCAATAACATCCCTTCCAGTGTTGCCGTGCCACTGGCCAGCAATACCGCATCGGCAGCCGCCATTGCATCACGCGACTGACCATCAATGACCGTAATCGGTAAATGCGGCGCATGTGTCTGCAAAGCCTGCTCAAATATCTCGCGCGTTTCACTATTCGCAAAGGGTGCCACAAAGTGCAGACCCGGGCGTTGTTCTATGCACTGTGCTGCAGCCCGCACAAAATAATCAGAGAGACGTGACACTTCGCCCATGCGACTACCCGGTAACAGCGCGATAATTTGCTTATCCAGCGGCAAACCCAATGCGCGACGAGCGGCCATCACATCAGATTCCAGCGGAATCATATCGGCCAGCGGGTGACCAACAAACTTCACCGGCACATGATGTTCTTCGTAAAATTTAGCCTCAAATGGAAACAAGGTAATCATCAAATCAATCGCGCGTGCAATCTTTGGCAGGCGATACTGACGCCACGCCCAGACCGAAGGGCTGACATAATGCACTGTTGGAATATTCTGATTTCGCAGGCGTGTCTCTAGTCCAATATTGAAATCAGGCGCATCAATACCGATAAAAACATCGGGCGGATCATTAATCAGCTTTTGTGCAAGCCCTGCTCGAATCGAGCGCAGTTCCATATACTTTCCAATACCGATCAAGCCCATCACGGCAAGCTTCTCAGATGGATAAAGCGCATCACACCCCTGCTCAATCATCTTCGGCCCGGCGATCCCTTCAAAGCGAGCCTCAGGTACCCGTGCTTTTATCGCCTGCATCAACTCGGCACCAAGCAGGTCACCCGATGCTTCTCCTGCAACAATCCCTATGCGCACGTTGGTAATCTCTTAGGTATGAAAAATGTGATTAACGAACAATGCCACGTTGTGACTTTTCAATAAAGCCAGCCAACAGGGCAATTTCATCAGAAGCAGGATTAAGCGCTCGCATCTGGGATGATGCCTGCTCAATCGAAATACCCGCCTTATAGATTAATTTATAAGCTCGACGTAGGTCGCGAATTGTTTCACTACTAAAACCACGTCGCTTTAAGCCTGCTACATTCAGCCCATAAGGCTTTGCCATATGCCCCGACACCAGCACATAAGGCGGCACATCTTTCGGTAAGACACTGCCCATTGCAGTAAAGGCATGCGGGCCGATCACACAGAACTGATGCACCAGTGTGTAACCACCCAGAATCGCAAAATCTTCAACGGTAACGTGACCCGCCAGCGCGACATTGTTTGCCAAAATCGTATTGTCTTTAACAATGCAATCATGGGCAATATGGACATACGCCATAATCAGATTACCGCTGCCGATTGAGGTCACACCGCGATCTTGAGTGGTACCACGATTTAGTGTACAGCCTTCACGGATCACATTGTTATCGCCAATCTCAAGGCGCGTTGCCTCGCCATTATATTTCTTATCCTGCGGGTCCTCACCCACAGAGGCGAACTGAAAAATCTGGTTATTTTGACCAATCGTAGTCGGCCCCTTCACTACCACATGAGAGCCAATGACGCTTCCACTACCGATCTCGACATCCGGTCCAATCACCGAAAAAGGCCCCACCGTCACATCATCGGCAATGCGTGCGGCAGGATCAATAATTGCAGAACTATGAATCATAAATTTTCTTTTATACACATGGTTTTATTATACAGACTGCACAGAACAGATAATCTCAGCGCTAGCCACCACATTATCACCAACTAAGGCTTTGGCATCAAACTTCCAGATGCTGCGCTTGTTACGTATAAGGTCTGTTTTCAATATCAATTGGTCGCCCGGCTCAACCGGCTGCTTAAAACGTGCGTTATCGATGCCCACCAGATAATAAAGGGTCTCGCCTGTCGGCGCATCACTCATACTCCTGGCGGTCAGAATACCTGTCGCCTGCGCCAATGCCTCGAGAATCAACACCCCGGGCATCACCGGTTTAATCGGGAAATGGCCAGGGAAAAAAGGCTCATTAATGGTCACATTCTTCAATGCCATCAAGGTTTCACCTGGCACACAGGAAACCACCTTATCGACCAGCAAAAACGGGTAACGATGCGGCAGATGTTTCATGACCTGATGGATATCCATCGCACCCACGTCGATCAGCCCTTCTTTCTCCTGCGTCATCTCTTCTACTCTACCTTTTGCCATCAGACATCATTAGATAATTTGCGAACCATTTTCTCAAGCGCTTTGATGCGTCGCGCCATCTCATCGAGCTGTTTCATCCGCACAAAATTCTTGCGCCAGCGCGCGTTTGATTCAACGGGTGTACCTGATGAATAAAAACCCGCCTTTTGAATCGATTGACTGACAAACGTTTTAGCACTGATCTGAACACCATCCGCAATTGTCAAATGGCCCACAATGCCAACATGGCCTCCAATCATACAACGCTTTCCGATATGCGTACTTCCAGCCACCCCAGTACAACCCGCAATCGCCGTGTACTCACCGATATGAACATTGTGAGCGATCTGGATCTGGTTATCCAGTATTACCCCTTTTTCAATAATCGTATCACTCAGCGCTCCACGATCAATCGTGGTATTGGCCCCCACCTCCACATCATCACCTAGTCTCACCCCGCCCACCTGGGGAATTTTGACCCAACGGCCTTGATCATTCGCGTAACCAAAGCCATCACTACCGATCACAGCACCAGCTTGAATCACACAGCGCTCACCCAATGATGCGTGGCCATGAATCATCACATTCGCCAGTAAACGGCAATCGCGACCAACCGCAATATCACGGTCAAGGATACAACCTGCGCCAATCTGAGCATTTTCAGCAATCGTGACACCAGGCCCAATCACACAGTGGGCACCGATCCATGCAGAGGGATCAACCTGTGCGCTAGCATCCACTACAGCTGAGGAATGCACCCCGCCCTCATGAGAGACTTCAGGATAGAGCAGCTGCGCAGCCCGCGCATACATCAGATAGGGGTCTGTTGCGATAAGCGCATTCACTGGGCAGGCGGCACGGTCACGTTCCGCCACAATGACTGCCGATGCCCTCGTTTTATCCAGATCAGCTCGGTATTTTGAACTGGCTAAAAAACTCAGTTCACCCTCAGCAGCATCCGCCAACGTAGCCACGCCGAAAATCAGACAGGCAGCATCGCCATCAAATTCACACTCCAGGTGTGATGCCAATTGCTCCAGCGTTAATCCCAAGTAACGAGGTCCTTTTACAGGCTTATTTAGAAAGCGTTTTTAATCTAGCCAGTACTTTTGAGGTAATCTCAAGCTCAGGGTTTGCGAAGGCAATTCCCTCAAAAAAGATCAAATCAAACCCTTCTTCTCTACCAATTTTATCGATAACCTGTTTGATAAATTCCTGTACTTTGGCTATCTCTTCGTTACGACGACGGTTAAGGTCTTCACGAAACTCCTCCTGAGAGCGTCGCATATCGCGAGAGATATCTAACAGTTCATTATCAATTTTTTTACGCTCACTTTCACTCATCACCATGCCGTCACGTCGTAGGCGATCTTCCAGTGCTTTCGCCTTATCCTGACCATCCAGCAATTTTTTTTCACGCGCTGAAAACTCCTCACGCAGCATCACCTCTGACTGCGCAGCCTGCGGCGCCTCTTGAAACAGCTTCACTGCATCAACATAACCCAGTTTAAGGTCTGCCGCCGCGACAGGTAGCGCCAAAAACAACGGCATGACACCGACCAGAATTATTTTAATTATTCTATTCAAACCTTCATCACTCCAACTTTCAATCATCTAGAAGAAAAAAGATCCTAACGTAAACTGGAAACGTTCAAGCTCATCACCCTCTTTATCATTCAGAGGAAATGCATAACTAAATGTCAGCGGCGCAATCGGTGACATCCAGATCAGGGCAATCCCCGTGGATGTTCTTAATTCAGCCGAATCGTAGTCATTGCTAGTAGTGAATACATTACCAATATCATAGAAGCCACTCAAGCGCAGCGATCGATTATCCTCATCCACAAATGGCATCGGGACAATCAGCTCAAGATTCCCCACCACTTTCAGCGCGCCCCCCTGTGAGGCGTTATTTTCCTGCGGCCCCAATGAGTTACCCTCATAACCACGTACCGAACTACTACCACCGGCATAGTAATGCTCAAAAAATGGCAGGCGCGTGGTATCTGAGTAACTATCACCATACCCCACCGACCCTTTTACCAATAGCGTAAAGCGATTGGTAATCGGTTGAAATTTCATCGCGCGTGCATCAACCTTATAATACTCCAGGCCACTACCCGGCAGGGCAATGGTATTATTCAGACTCACCAATAGACCATCATTAGCAAAGATGGTTCGGTTTCGAGTGTCATGAGACCAGCCGATTGTTAATTTATAAATATCAAACTCATCAGAGTTTGCACCGATAAAATCAAGCACCGACTGCGGTGTTAATGCTGAGGTATGAATCTTGGTGTTTTCATAAGCAAGCCCAAGTGATGCCCGGTTAAATTCACTTAATGGGAAACCATAATTAACCCCGACACCATATTGGTCTGAGGTGTATGAGGCAATATTCGCCTCAATTGCATCGGTCTCTCTAAAAGAGAGATTAAAACCACGACTGACCCCGTTCACCGTATAGTACGGATTATTGTATGAAAAACTATAGACCGTATTCACATCACTGTTATTGATATTCGCAGTGATGCGCTTGCCGCTGCCCATAAAGTTATCCTGACTAATGCTGGCATTAATCAACATCCCCTGAGTTTGAGAAAAACCAATCCCTGCGGTCAGTGAACCAGAGGCGCGCTCATCTAAAGAAAGCGCCACATCGACCTGATCCTCGACACCCGCCACTGACGGCGTCTCAACATTAATATTTTCAAAAAAGCCAAGTCGCTGTACACGCACACGAGAACGATCTATCTGTGCGGTTGAGATCCAGCCACCTTCCATCTGACGCAACTCGCGTCGCACCACCTCATCTTTGGTGTTTTTATTACCACTGATATTAATTCGACGCACGTAGACACGACGCCCAGGGTCAACAAAGAAGGTTAAAGAAATCAGGCGATTTTCCTTATCCACTTCAGGGATCGCATTAATATTGGCGAAGGCAAACCCCTCTTCACCAAGACGGCTGTTTAACGCCTCGGTACTCGCAGTTACTTTGCTTCGCGAGAACACATCACCCGCTGCAAACGACACCAGCGGCATCAATTCTGCTTCGGTCAAAATCAGGTCGCCTGCCAATTTTATCTCTTTAATCGAGTACTGATACTCCTCCGAGACATTGATCGAGATGAACATATCCTGCTTGTCAGGCGATAACGTGACCTGTGTCGAGTCGATATTAAAATTGATGTAACCACGATCAAGATAGTATGAACGTAATGACTCCAGGTCCGCACCCAGTTTAAAACGTGAGTATTGCTCCCCACCTGAAAACACACCCGGCGAGTCGAGTTGAAACTTATTGCGTAAAACATCATCAGGATAGGCGTGATTACCCACCATATTGATCTGCTTGATGGTCGCCGCATCACCTTCGTTGATATCGATATCGATCTCAACCCGTCCATCGTCAAGCGTCACCACCTCAGATGCAATCTTGACCCCGTACTGGCCCTGATTGATATATTGGCGCTCCAGCTCTCGTACCACCTTATCAAGCGCCGATCGATCAAACACACGACCACTGGCCAGGCCAATTTGCTCCAGCGCACTATTTAACGCCTCGGTCTCGATATCTTCATTACCCGAAATATCGATGCTCGCAATCGCCGGTCGTTCACGCACCACCACCACCAGCACATCGCCACGCGAGGCAACACTCACATCATCAAAAAAACCGGTTTTAAAAAGCGCTTTAATCACGTTATCCGCACGCGCCTCATCCAGCTGCTCACCGACACTCAACGGTAAATAATTAAGCACTGTGCCGAGTGAGATTCGCTCAAGGCCACGCACCTCAACATCCTGCACCGTAAAGGGTGAAAAAGCCCATGCCGATGCTGCGCCGAAACTACTGATCAACAGCAGTGCACCGGCACGCAACATCAACTTCATTTGTGCTAACCGCAAACCAGTCACCCGCTAACCCACTAAACGATCAATGTCGTTATAAAATGCCACAATCATCACCAGTGCCAGCAACGCAATACCGACTCGCTGACCCACCATCTGCGTCTCTTCAGAAACAGCACTGCCTTTGATCCACTCAATCAGATAATAGAACAGGTGACCACCATCAAGCATCGGAATTGGCAGTAAATTTAATACCCCCAGGCTAATACTGATGAGTGCCAGAAACCCTGCAAACGCAACAAAACCCATCCCAGCAGAGGAACCGGCATACTGCGCTATGCTGATCGGACCACTGAGGTTATCAACCGAGACATTCCCGACGACCATGTTACCCAGCATTCTCAGCGTCAGTAATGACATGTCCCAGGTTTTAATCACGGCTGCATTGAGTGCGGCAAAAAAGGAGTACTGTTCCACCGCGTTAAATTCTTCAAATAATTCTTTTGGGTAATTGACCGTGGCGCCGATGCGCCCGATCTCGCCTTCTTTGGTCGCTAACCGTGCTGGGCGTAGATCAACCATCATCATATTCCCATCACGCTCCAGTTCAACCTGTAGCGTGTTTTCTGGATTTTTTCTCACGATATGAACCCATTTTTCCCAATTAGCCACCGGTTCACCATCGACAGTCAATAGAAGATCACCGCTGATGATGCCCGCTTTATCCGCCGAACCGCCCGGTGTGACCTCACCAATGCGCGCCGGAATCTGCGGTCTCATAATATTGATACCAATACTCTCAAGCAGATTTTTACGTTCTAATTCAAGGTCGGGCGTAGAAAAATCCAGCACACGCGTTTTACTAATCATCCCCTCTTCAAGCACTCTCACTTCAAGTGGCTCGCCATCAAGACTATGATCCAGCAATGCCATTGCCGCCGTTCCCCATGTGACTGTTTTTGTGTCGCCCACATGGGTAATCACATCGCCGCGCTGAAAACCGCCCGCCGCTGCAATGCTCGCTTCATTGATATCGCCCACAATCGGCTTCACGCCACTCACGCCCATCATTAAAATTAACCAGTAAATAGCGATCGCCAACAGAAAATTAAAGATAGGTCCAGCCGCCACAATCGCGGTGCGGCTCGCCAGTGATTTGCGATTAAAGGCGCGATCAACTTCTGCAGGATCAACATTGCCCTCACGCTCATCCAGCATCTGCACATAACCACCCAGTGGCAACATCGCAATAACATATTCTGTTTCATCATTCGGACGACGCCAGCTAAATAGCGGTTTACCAAAACCGACCGAGAAGCGAATCACTTTAACACCCGCCTTACGCGCCACCCAGAAGTGACCAAACTCATGCACCGTGATCAGCACACCGATGGCGATGATGAAAAAGAATACGGACGATAAAACGGAACCCATCATTTTGCTGTCAACCTGTCGATATGTTGTTGCGCCACTTCACGCGCAGCGGCATCGGCCTGTAATACAATATCTAAACTAGACGCGGCTTGCGCACTCACATCAGACAGCGTCGCCTCAATCACCCGACTAATATCCATAAAACCAAGCGTCTCTGCAAGAAATGCCTCGACTGCCACTTCATTCGCCGCATTAAGGGTTGCAGCAGCCGTACCACCTTGCTCAGACACCGCACGCGCCAGGCGCAGACAGGGAAAGCGCGCATCGTCAGGGCGTTCAAAATCGAGTCGAGCCACATCAAACAGATTAAGACGCTTAACCCCTGACGACATCCGTTGTGGCCACGCCATTGAGTGAGCAATGGGAATCCGCATATCAGGACTACCCATCTGCGCTAATACTGACCCGTCCACATATTCAACCATTGAGTGAATAATGCTTTGCGGGTGCACCACAATCTGAATTTTTGCAGGCGGCGCAGCAAAGAGCCAGCACGCTTCGATCAGCTCCAGCCCTTTATTCATCATCGTTGCGGAATCAACGGATATCTTACGCCCCATCACCCAGTTAGGATGGGCACAGGCCTGATCCGGTGTCACGTTAACCAACTCGGCAGGATCAATCGCCCGGAACGGTCCACCGGACCCCGTCAATAGAACCTGCTCGACGCCACCATTTTCAAGTCCATTAAACCGTTCCGGCATGCATTGAAAGATCGCATTATGTTCACTATCAATCGGTAACAACTCCGCGCCGTGCTCACGTACCGCATCCATAAAGAGCTGGCCTGACATCACCAGCGCCTCTTTATTGGCAAGCAGCACCCGCTTACCGGCACGCGCCGCCGCCAATGTGGGTAACAGACCTGCCGCACCGACAATGGCTGCCATCACCTGCTCACACTGCGGCAAGCCGGCAACTTTCTCCAAACCTTCAACACCCGCAAGCACTTCAATATCCATGCCGGCTGTCTGAATTTTTTGCTGTAACTGTTCGGCCGACACCACATCAGTCATCACCGCATATTCAGGATGGTGGGCAACACACTGTTCAAATAGACGCTCAACATTACGGTTAGCGGTTAACGCCACCGCACGGTACTGCTCAGGATGCCGCGCAATCACATCTAGTGTACTGACGCCGATCGAGCCGGTCGAACCAAGGACAGTGATACCGATCACGCGCGAATACCCAGCAGTGAAACACCCAGTGCAAAGACCGGAGCAGCAGCAGTCAGGCTATCAATGCGATCCAGCACCCCACCGTGTCCAGGCAATAGTGTGCCGCTATCTTTCACGCCAACACGACGTTTCATCAGGCTTTCGATCAAGTCACCGACAATCGAAAAGGCGACGGTAATCAGGGATAAAATCACTAAACCAAACAGTGCAGCACCGCTAACATCGAGCAACACGCCGCCCACTAACGCAACCACGACCGTCATCGCCATCGCACCTGCGACACCTTCCCAACTTTTACCAGGGCTGACCTGCGGGGCAAGCTTACGTTTACCAAAGGCACGCCCAGCAAAATAGGCACCGGTATCAGCTCCCCAGATCAGCACCATCATCAGCAACAACCAATAGGGTGAGATTGAGTGCAGTACCACCATCGCAATCCAGGTCGGCACTAACAGCACAATACCGATCACAGGTAATGCCGAGAGTGAAAATTGTGTCACTTCGCCCTGAGCTTCGCATTGCAGCACATGCGCACTATAGCGTTGCAGCAACCACACGGCATAGCACCACCACAGCGCCGAAATGGTAAGCAACAGATAAAAGAGCATCGTGTACTGACTTACCCAGGCGCTCAGTACCATCAACAACCAGACCAGACCGATAAACTTATATTTTCCGATGACCGCAGGCTCTCCCATCAAGCGCATCCACTCGGTCGCGCCGACGGTGATCATTGCGGCAAACAGTAATGAGATATAAGTGGTCGGCAGCGCAATCACGCACCACACAAATAGTGGTGCTAATATCAGTGCGGTGATCACTCGCTGCTTAAGCATTATGACCCTGCTCCACCTGCTCGCCGGTACGCCCAAAACGACGCTGTCGTCGACTAAAAGAATTCAATGCGACATCAAACGCATCGCCATCGAAATCAGGCCACAATGTCTCGGTAAAATGCATCTCACAGTAAGCAAGCTGCCATAAAAGAAAATTACTCACACGCTCTTCGCCACCCGTGCGAATAAAGAGGTCTGGCTCTGGCATACCGTAAAGTGATAGATGGCGATCTAATGCTGCTTCGTCGATCTGCGAAGGGTCAATCTTTCCTGCTGCCGCTTCAGCGGCCAGCGAACGTGTTGCCTGAACAATATCCCAGCGCCCGCCATAATTAGCGGCGACCACTAGTTTTAGTCCGGTATTGGAACTGGTCGTCTCTTCAGCTCTGGCAATCTCTTGTTGTAACGAATCAGGAAAGGCGCTGCGATCACCGACCACCTTCAACACAACATTATTTTCGTTAAGGCGCTTAACTTCTCGCTTTAATGCTGTCACAAAAAGTTCCAGCAGTAGACGCACCTCTTTTTCAGGACGACGCCAGTTTTCACTACTGAAGGCAAACAGGGTAAGGACTTCGATTTTTCTCTCGGCACAGTGACGCACCATCGCACGTACCGTTTCAACACCCGCTTTATGGCCCACAATACGCGGCATAAAACGTTTTTTTGCCCAACGTCCATTGCCATCCATAATGATTGCAACGTGGCGTGGCATAGCACCAGCATTTTCTGTTGTCGGAGCGTCTTCGGTTTTGCTAACAGACATGATAGAGACAATCTAAACCTTATTGAGCGATGACATTTCAGTAATGAGTAAGTGGCTCCCGCTTAAACGCCACCTTACACCAGATCAAAATTCGATTAAATCGAATCAGATCTCCATCAGGTCTTTTTCTTTCGCCGTCAGCAGTGTTTCCACCTCTGCAACAAAACGATCCGTCAGCTTCTGAATGCCCTCTTCCGCACTGCGCTCTTCGTCCTCAGTGATCTCTTTCTCTTTCAGCAACTCTTTAAAATCACTGTTGGCATCGCGACGAATATTGCGGATCGCAATGCGACCATTCTCGGCTTCAGCACGCGCCACTTTAATCATATCCTTACGACGCTCTTCAGTCAGCGGCGGGATACTAATTCGAATCGTGGTGCCAGCAGTAGAAGGGTTCAAACCAAGGTCAGAGCGCATAATCGCCTTTTCAATCACAGGCACCAGCTCTTTTTCCCACGGGCTAATCGTCAGTGTACGCGCCTCAGAAACAGAGACATTGGCACACTGACTCAACGGCACATCATTACCATAATATGGAACCTTAATATGGTCCAGCAGGCTCGCATTGGCTCGCCCTGTCCGCATCCGGGCAAACGCAAGCGTCAGTGATTCAATGCTTTTGCCCATACGGATCTCAGCATCTTTATTAATTTCATCGATCATGCATCATCTCCGTTATATACCAGCGTTCCTTCGGCTTCGCTCATCACAACATCTTTTAGCGCGCCTGGCTTAGTAATATCGAACACCCTTAATGGCATATTATTGTCACGACATAATACAATTGCAGTCGCATCCATCACCATCAGTTTACGATGTAGGACATCATCATAAGTCAGTTTATCGTAACGTACAGCATCCGGGTTTTTCATTGGGTCATCTGAGTAGATCCCATCGACCATCGTCGCTTTCAGTACTGCATCGGCATTCACTTCAATACCACGCAGACTGGCAGCAGAATCAGTGGTAAAAAATGGATTTCCAGTACCGGCCGCAAAGATAACGACACGTCCCTTTTCGAGGTGACGAATCGCTTTACGACGAATGTAATCTTCACAAATTTGATTAATTTTCACTGCAGACATCACCCGCGCATAAGCACCGTGATGTTCAAGGGCATCCTGCATCGCCAACGCGTTAATCACGGTCGACAACATCCCCATATGATCGGCAGTCACTCGATCCATACCACATGCGGCAAGGGTTGCGCCGCGAGAGATGTTGCCACCTCCCACGACCATTGCAACTTCCACCCCTAGCTTCACCAGCTCGCTGACATCGGTGGCGATACGATTCACCATCTCGGGCTCAATTCCATGATCCCCTTTACCCATCAACGCCTCACCACTCATCTTGAGCAGAATGCGTTTATAGATAGGTTTGCCACTGCTCATCGTGGCGTCAGCTGTCGATCCGTCTAGCGATGTCACTAATTTAGCTCCCCTTAACCTGCGCCATCACTTCTGCAGCAAAGTCTTCTTCTACTTTCTCAATCCCTTCACCCACTTCCAGACGATCAAAACGGACAACTTTAGCATTGTTTTTCTGTAGTAGCTTACCAACGGTGGTATCAGGGTCTTTAACAAACGCCTGTCCTTCCAGGGTAATTTCAGCGAGGTATTTACGGATACGGCCTTCCACCATCTTCTCGATGATTTCAGCAGGCTTGCCACTTTCAGCCGCTTGCGCACTGAAGATATCTTTCTCTTTTTGCAGCACGTCTGCAGAAACATCATCTGCGGAGATTGCCAACGGCTTGCTTGCCGCGATATGCATCGCAATATCTCTCGCCAGATCAGCATTGCCACCTTCCAGCTCAACGATGACACCAATACGTACACCGTGCAGATAACCACCGACAATGCCAGCATCGCTGTTGTAATTTGCAAAACGACGTACATTGATGTTTTCACCAATCTTGGCAATCAACGCCATACGTGTTTCATTAACAGTGCCTTCTGCGCCATTCATTGGGCCCGCTAGCAGCGCATCGATATCAGCCGCTTTTGTCGCAACAACGGTATCTGCTACCTGATCTGCGAAGTTGATAAAACCATCGGCTTTAGCAACAAAATCGGTTTCGCTGTTGATTTCAACAATTGCGCCGCTTTTGCCGTCTTCGCTTGCACGAAAAACGATAATGCCTTCTGCTGCCACACGGCCAGCCTTTTTATCAGCCTTAGCCATGCCTGATTTACGCATCATTTCGATAGCGGCATCAATATCGCCACCCGTCTCAACCAGCATCTTTTTGCATTCCATCATTCCAGAGCCAGTACGCTCGCGGAGTTCTTTAACCTGCGCAGCTGTAATTCCCATCGCTTAAACCTCGTATTCTCTAAATATTCTAAATTCGTTCAGACTTGAACATAGCACCGGGAACAGGCCCCGGCGCTACAGACAGACAATCGCTTATGCAGTTGCCTCAACAGGTGCATCATCACCCGCACCTTCTACTGTCTTTTTGGCAGGTGCATCATCAGCCGCATCTTCTACTGTCTTTTTGGCTGCTTTGGTTGTCACGCTGGCAGTCTTTGCTGCACGCTTAGGCGCTTTTTCAGCAGGCGCACTGTCGTCAACTTCAACCAGATCATCAGCTGCACCGACACCAACCTGACCACTTGAGGCACGTCCGTCCAGCGCTGCATCAGCTGCAGCCTGCAGGTAGAGGCCAATTGAACGAATCGCATCATCATTACCAGGAATGATGTAATCAAGCCCACCAGGGTTATTATTGGTATCAACAACACCCACCACTGGAATACCTAGCTTTTTTGCTTCGCTTACAGCAATCTTTTCGTAACCAACATCGATAACGAAGATCGCATCAGGCAGGCCGCCCATGTCTTTAATTCCGCCCAGATCACGTTCCAGTTTTTCCATTTCACGGCTCAGACCCAGCGCTTCTTTTTTGTTGATGCGCTCGTGCTTGCCTTCAGCAAACATCTGTTCCAGATCTTTCAGACGCTTGATTGACTGCTTAACTGTCTTAAAGTTGGTTAGCATTCCGCCCATCCAGCGCTGGTTAACATAAGGCATGCCACAACGTAGCGCCTGTTCTTTAACCACTTCACGCGCCGCGCGTTTGGTGCCGACAAAAAGAATCTTGCCGCGATTAGCCGCGGTCTTGCCGATAAAGTTCATCGCATCATTGAACAGAGGCAGGGTCTTTTCAAGGTTGATGATATGGATCTTGCTACGTGCACCAAAGATGTACGGCGCCATCTTAGGGTCCCAATAACGTGTCTGGTGGCCAAAATGGACACCGGCTTCCAACATATTGCGCATTGAAATATTTGGCATTTTAAACTTCTCCTGGTTAGGGTTAGGCCTCCATATACCCCATGTATCAACCCGACTCGCGGGCACCCAGAAACATGTGACGGTATATGTGAGTATTTAATAAAAATTTACAGATTTTCTCGAAACCAACCGCCCTGGAACCCATTTAATCAAATACAAAGGGGACCACCAGCAGACCTCGAAGTTTTTAACCTGCGCGCGCTTTATACCACAAAAGACAAAACACTACAATAAACAAGGACATCCGTCCGCACTGAAAACGCCCTATTGGCCTTCTAGCGAGATTCAGGATAGTATTCTAAGCAACTCAATCTTAAGCAAAAAACACCAACATTTACGGGGCTTCCCTGAGATTTAGGCGTTTTAATCATTTTAGTCAGCAGGTAACCATGACCGTCCAGATCAAAACCGCCGAAGAAATCGAAAAAATGCGTGTCGCAGGACGACTCGCCGCTGAGGTGCTCGAGATGATCGCCCCCTTTGTGCTACCCGGCGTCACCACCGACGAACTCAATCAGCGTTGTCACGAATATATCGTCAACGAACAACAGGCCATTCCAGCACCACTTAATTATCACGGCTTCCCCAAATCGATCTGCACATCCGTCAATCACGTGGTATGCCACGGCATCCCAAACAACAAACCACTCAAAGATGGCGATATCGTCAATATCGATATCACGGTCATTAAAGACGATTATCACGGCGATACCAGCCAGATGTTTGGCGTCGGCAAAGTCTCCGAAAAGGCCAGACGGATCATGCGCATCAGTCACGAATGCCTACTAAAAGGGATAGAACTGGTTAAACCCGGCACTCGCCTCGGCGATATCGGCTTCGCCATCCAACACCACGCAGAGACACTAAAATGCTCTGTGGTACGCGAATATTGTGGGCATGGCATCGGCCGCGGCTTCCACGAGCAGCCGCAGGTACTGCACTATGGGAAAAGAGGTTCCGGCATGCCACTCGAAAAAGGAATGACATTCACCATTGAGCCGATGATCAATGTCGGCAAACGTCATGTTAAGTTACTGGATGATGAATGGACCGTCATCACCAAAGACCGCACCCTCACCGCACAATGGGAGCACACCATTCTCGTCACTGACGATGGCTTTGAAGTGCTCACCAAACGTGCTGACGAAGTGTTCTAAGCAGATCACTTACCCCCTTTAATTAATACTTTAAGAGCGACCCTATTTCGTGTTATCCAGCCAATTAGCCGATATTAATCAGGCCTTCGAGAGCAACACCGACCTTCAGCAGACATGTCGCAACGTGACAAAACAAGTGATCGAGGTGCTACATCAGCAGCTCGATAACAACACGCCCATCACCACGCTGATACACGAACGCGCGTGTTTCACTGACCAATTGTTACAACACGCCTGGCAGCACTTTATGCCAGCCGAAGCGAATGACGTCTCACTCATCGCCGTCGGCGGTTATGGTCGCGGTGAACTACACCCCCATTCTGATGTCGACGTATTGATTTTGTTGTCTCAAGAAAATCATAGCGACTACCAGGAAGCGCTCGGTGCACTGATCACCTTCTTTTGGGATATCGGCCTTGAGATCGGACATAGCACCCGCACCATCGACGAATGTGCTGATGAAGCCAGTCGCGATATCACCGTCATCACCAACTTAATTGAAGCACGCCATCTGGCAGGACCTGCAGCGTTATTAGAAGCACTGCAGCAGCGCATCAAACCAGACCAACTGTGGTCAAGCGCGGACTTCTTCAAGGCTAAAGAGGAAGAGCAACTCAAGCGCCATCTTAAATACCATGATGCCGCCTACAACCTCGAGCCTAATGTCAAAGAAGGCCCCGGTGGCCTGCGTGACCTGCAGATGATCTCATGGGTAACGCGTCGCTACTTTAACTCAGAATCACTCGAAGAACTTGTGACTCAGAATTTTCTGACCCGTGAAGAATATGACTCGCTCATCCAGGCACGGGACTTCTTGTGGAAAGTACGCTTCGTGCTCCACCTGCATACAAAACGCAGCGAAGACCGCCTGCTCTTCGACTACCAGCAACATGTTGCAAGAGCATTTGGACATCAAGAGAAAAATAACAACCAGGCGATCGAAGCCTTTATGAAAGACTACTACATCCACATTATGGATGTGCACAGGCTCAATGAAATGTTGTTACAACATTTTCGCGAAGAGATCCTCAGCGATCACAACAGCACACCGACAGTGCTTAATGAACGTTTCCAGATCACTAATGATTACCTCGATGTCACCAGCGATGATGTCTTTAAGAAACATCCGCCCGCACTGCTCGAACTCTTTCTAATCCTCTCTCAGCAACCAGCAATAAAAGGGGTACGTGCGGCAACCATTCGTCTGGTCAGAAGTCATCGATACTTGATTGATGATGGTTTTCGCAACAATCCTGAATGTCGAAATAACTTCATTACAATCCTGCGCCAATCTCACGGCATCACCCATCAGCTACGCCGCATGAACCGTTACGGCGTACTCGCAGAATATATTCCAGCATTTGGTAAAATCGTTGGCCAGATGCAACACGACATGTTTCACGTCTACACGGTCGATGAACATACCCTAAATGTGCTACGTAATGTGCGACGCTTTACTGTACCTGCCTTTCTCGACGAATTCCCCAACTGCAGTAAAATCATCCTGCAGCTTAAAAAGCTTGAACTACTCTATCTCGGCGCACTGTTTCACGATATCGCCAAAGGGCGCGGCGGTGACCACTCTCAACTGGGCAAAGAAGATGCCTATCTGTTTTGCCAACACCACGGCCTGAGCGAACAGGATTCAAACATCGTGGCGTGGCTGGTAGAAAGTCACCTGGTGATGTCAGTCACCGCTCAACGCCGAGACATTAGCGACCCCGATGTGATTGCTGAATTTGCATCCGTTGTCAAAACACAGACACGCCTCGACTACCTCTATCTACTCACCGTAGCAGACATTCGCGGCACCGATCCAAAGCTATGGAACAACTGGAAAGATACGCTATTATTCAAACTGCACACCAGCACTGCACGTGCGCTGCGCCGCGGCCTTGATAAACAGGTGGATAAATCAGAACTCGTCACAGATCGACAAAAAGAATCACTAGCACTACTAACAGGCCATGACGAGCATCATATCGATAGTCTGTGGCAGCAACTTGATGACGACTATTTTTTGCGTCATAGCGCCGATGAGATAGCCTGGCAGAGCAACGAAATTATCAATAGCAGTGCAACACCAACACCACTCATCGCCATACATTCCGACAGTGAACAGGGCGGCACCAAAATCTTCATCTATGCAAAAGATGAAGAAAACCTCTTCGCCAACACCGCCATTGCACTCGACCAGCTCAACCTTGATATTATTGATGCGCGCATCATCACTGCAAAGAATGGCCTCACACTCAACACTTACACCGTGCTTGAACATGATGGCAATCCAATCACCGACATCAGTCGCATCGACAATATCAGTGAAACCCTGAAGCGCATTATCGGCCAGGATAAGATGTCCTCACTACCGACGACACGTCGTCTGACGCGACGCCAAAAACATTTCAACACCGCTACCCGGCTTAATTTCTTTAGCGAGCCAAGTAGCGCGATCACCGTAATGGAGCTGATCGCCAGTGATCGACCCGGCCTGCTATCACGCGTTGGTAAAGTATTTGTGGAATGCAACGTTAAAGTTCATAACGCAAAGATCGGCACCTTTGGTGAACATGTCGAAGATATCTTTTACATTAGCGATAATGATGACCAGCCAATCAGCGACGTCAATCAGATTGAAGCGCTGCGAAAATCACTGACCAAGGCACTGGATAATAACTGATTATAAAACATACAGAGTGCAAGCCCTGATATGCTAACGCGTATGCCATCAATACCCGACAATAATCCACCGCCACCAAACAAGACAAAACCGTTTGCCCTTAGCTCACTGCTACAAAATGGCAAACTGCCGTTAGCACTGTGCGCCATTGCATTACTCATTCAGCTAGGCGGCAATGAGGCGAGCTTCTTGTTACGCTACGACCGAGAGGGAATCTTCAACGGCGAGGTATGGCGCATCATCAGCGGTCACCTTGTCCACCTCGGCTGGCCACATCTGTTCATGAATCTGGTCGGCCTGATCCTGATCTGGCTGCTTTTTGGACACCTCATTAAGCGTAGCAGTTGGCTCATCATCTGCATCGCCAGCACACTCGGCATTAGCGCAGGCTTGATGCTCTTTAACCCCGAGCTCAAGTGGTATGTCGGCCTTTCAGGTCTGCTGCACGGCATGTTTGTCGCCGGTGCGATTGTCAGTGTCAAGGCAGGTTTTCGCGCAGAAATATTATTACTGATGCTGCTAAGCGCTAAGCTAGCATGGGAACAGGTGGTCGGCCCACTGCCCGGTAGTGCCGAATTTGCCGGCGGCAATGTGATTGTCGACGCCCACCTTTACGGCGCAATCAGCGGCCTGATCATCGCGCTCGCACTGATCGCCTACCACTCCTCTCGTCGACCAGCGGTGTAAGCTTGCAACCTGAACCGAAAAAAGCGACACCGATAACAACCATCGTGATGGCCCTTGCTATTACCGCGCTTCTCAATGGCTGCGGCACCTTGCCCGATAGACTAGACCATAGGTCATCGTCATCTCAGGAAACTGGCAAAAATGATCACCAATCAAACACGGTAAAAACACAACTCTATGCTCAACATAAAGCGTGGAAAGGGGTTCGCTATCAACTAGGCGGCTTAAGTAAAAAAGGGATCGACTGCTCTGGTTTTGTCAGCGTCACATTCAAAGAACAATTTGGTATCACCCTTCCCAGAACCACTCGACAGCAGGCTCAAAAAGGCCTTGAAATTCCCCGCACGCAACTCAAAGCGGGCGATCTGGTATTTTTCAAAACCAGCCTCAACGTGCGCCACGTGGGTATCTATATCGAAAGCGGGAAATTTTTACACGCCTCCACCAGCAGAGGGGTGATGATTTCAAACATCAATAACAACTATTGGCGAAAACGCTACTGGAAAGCCACTCGGCTCTAACAGAGCAACGCCGCACCGCTGAACTAATGTTAAGATTCCCTTATGCGCTCGTCATTCTCACCACCACACTTAATCGTTTTTATCCTACTCATTGCAGTAATACTGGCCGTTATTCAAGTTGGTATCATAACGATTGCGTTCGACAAACTCGGCATTTCGTCCGATGCTGCGCTCACGCTGCTTTTTTGTGCGCTCGCAGGCAGCCTGATTAACCTGCCACTCTTTCAGATCAAGGCGGAGTACTCCGATCACGAGCTTCCACCGCTGCTATTTCGCGGCCTGTTGCGCAATTTAAGAAAAAAATTCCATGGCAAAACAACCATCGCAATTAACGTCGGCGGCTGCCTGATCCCCTTTATCTTTTGCCTCTATTTGATTCAACACAATGTGCTGTCATTAGCCCAGCTGACCTCCGCCACCGCGATCGTCACCGTCGTCTGTTATTTTTCTAGCCGTCCAATTGCAGGCCTTGGCATCGGTATGCCTATCTTTATCGCGCCGCTCGCCGCTGCGCTCACGGCACTGCTGATCGGCGGCGATCAAAGCGCGCCGCTGGCCTACATCTGTGGCACACTCGGCGTGATCATCGGCGCGGATATTCTGCGCATTAAAGACATCCGTAAGATGGGCGTACCCGTGGCATCTATCGGTGGCGCTGGTACCTTTGATGGTATATTTCTGACCGGCATTGTGGCCGCATTACTGGCGTAATATTTTAAGATCATGACAACGACGATTAAAAATAGACAATCCATTTTGGTTACCGGCTGCTCTAGTGGTATCGGACGATGTGTTGCTGTAGCGCTACATCGACGCGGCCATCAGGTCTTCGCCAGCGCTCGCAAACAGATCGACGTTGATCGATTAAAAGAACTCGGGTTATACGCAGTGCTGCTTGACCTTGATGACAGCGAATCGATCCAGCTCGCCGTTGATGAAGTCTTAAATCAAACCAACGGTAGACTTGATGCACTGTTCAACAATGCTGCCTACGGTCAACCCGGCGCGGTGGAAGACCTGAGCCGTGATGTGCTGCGCGCACAGTTTGAAACCAACCTGTTTGGCACCCACGAACTCACCAATCTGATTATCCCGATAATGCGCAAGCAGGGACATGGCCGCATCATCCAGAACAGCTCAGTGCTGGGGCTGGCCGCGCTACCCTTTCGCGGTGCCTATAACGCCAGTAAATTTGCGCTCGAAGGGCTGACCGACACATTGAGACTTGAACTACGCAACACCAACATTCACATTTCGCTGATCGAGCCGGGGCCGATCACCAGCCGTTTTCGCGCCAATTCCTATGAGAAATTTCAGCAGACAATCGATGCGAACAACAGCCCGTTTCGCAAAAACTATCAGGGGATGATCTCACGCCTCACCAAACCGGGCCCAGCGGCACCCTTTACACTGCCGCCAGAGGCGGTGCTTAAAAAGGTGATTCACGCGCTGGAGAGCCCGCGCCCGAAGATTCGCTATTTTGTCACCTTCCCTACTTATCTATTCGCCACGCTGCGTCGATTACTGTCGTGTCGTGCGCTCGATTGGGTTTTATCCCGCGTATCAGGCAAAGAGAACCGCTAACAGCACCTTTTTAGCCCCCATTTCGGGTATAACACCATTTCAGGTATAATCAGCGGCCAATTGAATGTAACCGACCGTATTTCATGCGGTTTTACGAGCTGAGAATATATGACAACCACCAATAGCTTCAATACTGAAACCACCCTTTCCGTTAACGGCAAGCAGTACAGTTACCACTCGCTGTCAACACTGCAGAACGCCAATATTGGCGACGTTAACCGCCTTCCCTTTTCACTGCGTATCCTGCTGGAAAATCTACTACGCCAGGAAGATGGCATTGCGGTCAGCAAAGGGGACATCGAAGCACTGGTTAAATGGGATGCTAACGCGACCCCCGACAAAGAAATCTTCTTTATGCCTGCGCGCGTTCTGCTACAGGATTTCACCGGTGTGCCTGCGGTAGCCGATCTTGCGGCGATGCGTTCTGCGGTTAAGCGCCTTGGCGGCAACCCACAAAAGATCAACCCGTTCACCCCTGCCGACCTGGTGATTGATCACTCAGTACAGGTCGATAGTTTCGGCAGCCGCGATTCGTTTCGCATCAATGCAGAACATGAGCTGGAACGTAACCGTGAGCGTTATAAGTTTCTGCGCTGGGGTCAAAACTCTCTGAATAATTTCCGCGTGGTACCACCTGACAACGGCATCGTGCATCAGATCAATCTGGAGCACCTTGCGTCAGTCGCGATGACCGCCGAACGCGATGGTGCCACCTGGGTCTACCCAGACACCTTGATTGGCACCGATTCACACAGCACCATGATTAACGGCCTCGGCGTACTCGGCTGGGGTGTTGGCGGCATCGAAGCAGAAGCCGCGCTGCTGGGTCAACCCTGCTCACTACTCATTCCCCAGGTGGTTGGCTTCCATCTCGACGGTATTCCTGCTGCTGGCGTGACCTCAACCGACATCGTATTGACTATCACCCAAAAACTGCGCGAGCATGGTGTAGTGGGTAAGTTTGTTGAATTCTACGGCCCTGGCCTTGCACACCTGTCTCTGGCGGATCGCGCCACCATCGCCAACATGGCACCCGAATACGGCGCCACCTGTGGTCTCTTTCCGGTCGACGAAAAGACCACTGAATACCTAAAAATCTCTGGCCGTGGCGACAACGTTGCGCTAGTCGAAGCCTATTATAAAGCGCAGGGAATGTGGTACACGCCCGAGCAGACACCCGCCGATTATTCCGCAACGCTAGAGTTTGATCTCGGCAGTGTTGAGGCCTGTCTTGCTGGCCCAAGTCGTCCACAGGACCGCGTAACACTCAGCAATGTACGCAGCTCTTTCCGCCATGCGCTGATCACACAACTGCAACAGAAAGATAGCAATATCGATCAGGCGGCGGCGGACAACTGGCAGAATGACCGCGGCCAAAAAATGATGACCTGCCCCGAACTGGCGACAGATGTTGCAGCATCAAAACACGCCTTTGAAAGCCGCGTCGCGGTCACTCAGGATGATGGTCAAACCTACCACCTCGGCCACGGTTCGGTTGTGATCGCATCCATCACCAGCTGTACCAACACCTCGAACCCAGGCGTGATGATGGCGGCAGGACTGCTGGCACGCAACGCGGTAAAACGCGGCCTGCGCAGCAAGCCCTGGGTTAAGACCAGTCTCGCACCCGGCTCAAGAGTCGTCACCGACTACTTAAACGATGCCGGCCTGATGGAATCAATGGAAGCGCTCAACTTCCATCTCGTCGGTTACGGCTGTGCCACCTGTATCGGTAACAGCGGGCCACTACCAGCACATGTCACCGATGCGATTAACAGCGGCGATCTCGCTGTCGGTGCCGTCCTCTCCGGCAACCGTAATTTCGAAGGCCGAGTTAACGCCCATGTCCGCGCTAACTACCTCGCGTCTCCTCCGCTGGTTGTCGCTTACGCCCTCGCGGGCAACCTCAACCTTGACCTTGCGCGTGACCCACTGGGTAACGACGAGAGTGGCGAACCGGTCTACCTCAAAGATATCTGGCCAACACAGCAAGAGATTGCAGCGGTGGTGCTAAAACATGTTGGTGCCGAGCAGTTTAAGCGCACTTATGCGAACATCTTTAAAGGCGACAAAGAGTGGAACAGCCTCGATGTTCCTGAAGGTGACCTGTTCCAGTGGCAGGACGATTCAACCTACATCAAAGAACCTCCATTCTTTGCCGACCTGACCCCAACACCCGCCCCACTCAGTGACATCAGCGGCGCACGCGTGCTGGCAGTACTGGGCGACTCGGTCACCACCGATCACATCTCACCTGCCGGTTCAATCGCCGCCAATAGCCCCGCTGCCAACTATCTGGTTGAACAGGGCGTTGCGCAGAAAGACTTCAACTCCTACGGTTCACGCCGTGGTAACCATGAAGTGATGGTGCGCGGCACCTTCGCCAACATCCGCCTGCGTAACCTGCTGGCACCGGGCACCGAAGGCGGCGTGACGCGTTATCTGCCGGAAGGGACCGCGATGTCAATCTACGACGCCTCTGCCAAATATCAGGCGGCAGGCACTCAGTTGATGATCATTGCAGGCAAGGAGTACGGCACCGGTTCATCGCGTGACTGGGCAGCCAAAGGACCGAAATTGCTCGGCATTAACGCCGTTATCGCAGAGAGCTTTGAACGCATTCACCGCTCGAATTTGGTCGGCATGGGCATTTTACCAATGCAGTTCAAAGCCGGTGACAGCGCCTCTAGCCTGGGGCTAAGCGGGGAAGAGACTTTTGCTATTGCAGGACTCAATGACCTAACACCCGGACAGATGATTGAGGTCGTTGCGACCGCAGCCGATGGCTCAAGCAAGGCATTTGAAGTGCAGACACGCATCGATACTGCGAATGAGATTGAATATTTCCGCCACGGCGGCATCCTCTCATACGTGTTGCGCCAGACCCTCGCAGCCTCTTAGATGGTAGCCCGCAAAATGACCAAAGCGCTGAGTATTCTGCTCAGCGCTTTTTTAACCCCCCATGCTCACGCGATCGTCAACATTGAAGAGATGCGTGGCCAGCAGCAGGCTGATGGCTTGAGTGGCAACGCCAGCCTTTCGATTAGTGGTGACGCCGGCAACACCAGCCAGTCTACCACCAGCGCCAGCGGTCAACTCTTCTGGCAGCGCGGTGATGTCACGAAACTGATCGCCGCCAGTTACAGCTACGGCGAAAATAACCGTAATCGCAACACCAATAAAGGCTTTCTGCATCTACGCTATATCAAACAGCAAACGCCAACGAGAGCGCTAGAGGTATTCACTCAAGCAGCCCGCAATGAGTTCTCACGTCTCTCACTGCGCACACTTGTCGGCGCAGGCGGTCGTCTGACACTGCATAAAAATGACTATGACGCGGTCCACTTAGGTGTAGGCGCTTTCTACCTCAAAGAGAAACTGGAAAAAACCCCAGGGCTCACAGACGATGGTACTGAAAAATTCTGGCGCGGTAATTTTTACCTGGCCCTGCGCTACCAGCTTAATGAGCAGGCGCGCATCGTCAGCACCACTTATTACCAGCCAGCGTTTGATAATGGCAGTGACTTCCGCATTCTCGAAGAGGGCAGCCTCAAAATCAAGCTGGCGGAGTCGCTAGATATTCAACTCACGCTAGAAATCACCCATGACAACAAACCACCTCAAGCCATTGACAAAACAGACATTAGCTACAAAACTGGCTTAGCCTACCGCTTCTAAACTAAGGCAAGACGCGACAGCAAAACCCAAACGCACTTTGATCTGTCAATTTTATGGCGAGAGCATGACACCCTGTGTATAATAAAATCTAAATACTCGAAAAATAATAATAACGCTATCCGGAATTTAGAGAACAATATTTTAAACTATACTTTCGGTACTCGTGGAGGAAGCAAAATGGCAGCTGAGCTTAGAAAATACCCCCGCATCAACACCGCACTCGAAATCAACTATTCAATGGATGAATCCAGTGACACGCCAAACCAGTTCATTGGAACCGTAACCGATCTCAGCAAAAGCGGCGCAGGCCTGTTAGTTGACCAGGCACATCGTCCTGACGATCGCGTCTGCCTTGAAGGCGTTGGTGGCGCCAAAAAGCCACTTAGCAGCATTGTTAAATGGGTGCGTAAAACCCAGGGTAAATATCGCATTGGGGTGAAATTCGTTCGTACCCCCGCATAAAGACTTAACACCAATATGACGCCGTTTTTTTCAAGCAAAGCAAAAAACGGCGCTATTCAACTTGAGCAGTCAGCTCTTCACTTTGATATCGGTCATGACAGTTGGTCGATAAAAACTACCCCCACTATCAATCAGCACCTCTTCTCCAACTTGCTGCTCGCCCTTCTTTCGCCAGGTTTAACGCTCAACCAGTGAACAGCCCGGCATTGATTGAACTTCTAATTTTAAGTATATTCATATATTAATTTTAAAATAACTTTCCAAAGGCTATTACAATCATGAGCATGAGCATCTCACTAACTAAACTGCTTGCGTTAAGCATTGGGCTTCTGCTCTCATTGCCAGCCTTTTCGTCGATTGAAGAAGAGAGCCAATCACCTGCCAACAATTTCCCTATCGCCGAACAATTAGCACTCTACGGCTTAGAAAAAAAACGCGAGCAGTATCTGGAAAAACGAGGCTGGACACTCGGCTACAACCAAAAGCCTAATGGCGAAAATTTTTATATAGGCTGGGGCGAGGCTGACATTAAAATTTCCTCGAAAGATATCTCATTCGCAGACGCTCGTGTGATCGCTTTCGAATCGGCGCTCTTGACCGCAAAAGGTGAATTCACACGCTCAAACAGCCTCAGAATTGCCACTGAGACTATGCAGAGCTTCTTCGCAGACGAAAGAGATGCCGCTCCAGATAGCTCACCAGCAAATGCAATGGAACAGTTTGGGGAGAAAGTACTCACCTTAGGTAATGCAAAGCTGGATAAACAACTCATTGAAATGGGCATCGATCCCACTCAATTTTCACTGAAGAAAAAACGTGAATTAGCACGCGAAAGTTTTCAAAAAAACACCATCGCCACCGCTATCTCAAGCGTGAGTGGCCTTCGCCCTCTCGTCACCTTTGAAGATAACAATAGTGTCGGCGTGATTGTTGTCTATTCAGCAAAACTAAAGCAACAGGCCAATGATATTGCGCGAGGAAAACTTGTACCTAACACAATAGCAATCAGTGGTGCGCAAAGAATCTTAGAACAGCTTTCATCAAAATTAGCAGCAGACAAAGACTACATCTTCCAACATGGCATTCGCGTGATGAAAGATGAATTCGGTAATATTTCGCTAGTGAGTTTTGGTCAGAGTGGTGTTAAGGCAACTAAAACAACAAGCAAGTTGCAACTAAAATCATCTATCAAGACTGCCAAAATGATGGCCCGGTCACTGGCTGAAAGTCAGCTAGCTGAATTTGTTAATGCCACTGTCAGTCTAAGAGACAAAACCTCCCTAATAGGCAGTAGCGCCGTCACCGAGATAACCGAAGGTAATATCACCTCCATTGAAGAAAATGTTAGCGTCGGGAAAATTGTTGAGCAATATGTAAAGCAAAATGCCAACGTCAAACTCTCAGGGATTAGTGCAATTAAAAAATGGTCTGCCAACCACCCTGAATCAGGCCACTTAATCGTAGGAGAGGTTATCATGTGGAGCCCCTATTTAAGCGAACTCACTAAACCTGTTAATAGAAAACCCTCGGCCCCATCGAAAAGTAAGGCCATTGACAACAACATGCGTGAAAGCACAGATTTCGAATCGGATGCGAGCTTCTAATAATGAAAACAATAATAATCACCCTGCTTTTCACATTCTGCATTGCACCAATACAAGCAGCCACCAATGATGTCGCACGTGAAACCAGAGGATTTGGAGAGACCTACCAACAGGCCCTCTCTTCTGCACTACTGGAAGCGGTACGTCAGGTTAGAGGTCTAGAAGTCGGCACTGAAAAAACCTTAAAAAGCACCCTTATTCAAAGTATCGACAAAGATGGCGCTCTGATCCTCGGGAATGATCGCATTTCAGAAAACATCTACACAAAGTCTCAAGGCTGGATCAAAACCTACGAGATTCTAGAGGTCATTGAACCTGACAAGAAAGGGGGACAATGGGAAGTTCATGCATTAGTCACTGTTCCAGTCAACAAAGGCGCTATAAAAGATGATAATCGAAAAACCATCGCAGTGCTGCCTTTTGAAATAGCCTATAAAGAGATCATGAAAAAAAACACTCGCCTGGTAGTTGATGATCTGTCAGAAAGAGTCTCTGAAAGCATGCTGAGCGAATTAACACAGTCCAGAAAATTTGCGGTCGTTAATCGTTCGTATGATAAACATTTTAATAAAGAGCGCGCACTGCTGAAATCGGACAAGGTGTCATCAGCAGAAGCCAGTCGGCTGGGTCAAAAATTGGGGGCTGATTTTATTATCGTTGGAAAGATTCACTCTCTAAGTCTGACTAAAAATGATCAGAATTTTTATGGCGCAGAGAATTCTAGTTTCAGTTTCGATGCCGACGTCAGCCTTTTTTATTCTGTCATTGAGGCCGCCACTGAAAAGGTCATGTGGGCTGATACCGTTGATTACAGATATTCAGGCGAGGATGAAACGCGCTTTGTTTCAGAATTTATCGCGGGCCTTAGTAGCGGCATAGTGACCAATGTAATGGATGTCATCTACCCTGTTAAAATACTCGACCTGCAAGGGGAAGAAGATATTCTGTTAAATCAGGGCGGCAAGCGCCTTCAAGTCGGTTTATTGATGGACGTATTCACAAAAGGTAAAACATTCCGCGACCCTGATACCGGCATGCCAATCAAAACTGATGGCAAAAAGATCGCTCAAATAGAGATCACCGATGTACTTCCAAAATACTCAATTGCCAAAATTGTGGGTGGTTCATATCAAAGCCTAAAAGTTAATGCAATTACCCGCCGCTCCAAAGCAGCCACTCAGGAAAATACAGCGCCTGTACGCGCACTGACCCCAGGCTCCAGCGACAAACCCTGGAGCTGGAATTAGGCCGCAACCAGCCACAGAATAGTACCAGGCCAATTTGCGTCGCCCATATACAGACGCGGCGTAAAACATGGGCGAAGCCCGTCCACCTCTCCAGGCACGTGTGTTAGCACATAAACAAGCTTACCCCACGCTTTTCAGTTTGGTTTCAGATTCATCCGCTATGCTGCCTCGGAGTAATTGAGCAGGAGATTAGCGATGAAAAGCAGCAACGAGATCAATGTATGGGATCGTTTCGTGAGAAGTTTCCACTGGAGTCTGGTGGCGACCTTCGCGATCTGCTATCTCACTGAAGATGACTTCATGAATCTGCATGTCTGGAGCGGTTACGCCATCATGTTGTTACTGGCACTGCGCTTTGTGTGGGGTTTCGTCGGCACGCCACACGCACGCTTTTCAGATTTTGTTTATCGCCCTGCAATGGTCAGGCAATATACCCGTGACGTGCTATTCCTGCGCGCCAAACGTTACATCGGCCACAACCCTGCCGGTGGCGCCATGGTCATCCTGTTCTTTATTGGCCTGATCTTAGCAACCCTATCGGGCATTGTGCTTTACGGTGCCGATGAACATGCAGGCCCATTAGCCACTATGATGAGCGGTGTAAGCAACTCAGCAGAAGAGATCCTTGAAGAGGTACATGAGTTTTTTGCCAATTTCACACTACTGTTGGTAGTCATTCATCTAGGCGGCGTGATCTTTGAAAGCCTTCTACATCGTGAAAATTTGATACAGGCGATGATTAATGGTCGAAAAAAAGCGTAAAATAACGATAATTACGAATCGTTACCATGAAGGCTAATATCACAAACATCATTCAACAATCGTTGCTATCCTGCATAATCGCGATCTTTATCAGCGGCAGCGTATTTGCCGACAGCGATCACAATAAAGCGCGTAAATTAAAAGAGGCTGGCGAAATTTTGCCGCTTGAAGTGATCATTGCCAACGTGCGCAAACAACACACTGGGCATATACTGGAGATCGAGCTTGAATTCGAGGGTGGCCGCTATGTCTATGAACTGGAACTGCTTGATGATAGCGGCATAATCTGGGAACTTTACTACGATGCCCAGAGTGGCAAGCTCATTAAAAAGAAAGTTGATGACTAGGGGTAGCGATTCATGAGAGTACTACTTGTCGAAGACGATTTATCATTAAGCCGACAGATTAAGACGGACCTGCATAAAATGGGATTTGCTGTTGATCAGGTTGACAACGGCATTGACGCAGAATTTATGGGTAATGAAGAGTCCTATGATGCCATCATTCTTGACCTTGGCCTGCCACAACGCCCAGGGATTGAAGTGCTTAAAAACTGGCGAGCACAGGCGAACACTGTCCCGGTCATTATCCTCACCGCCCGTGATGCCTGGCATGAAAAGGTCGATGGCTTCAAAGCGGGAGCCGATGATTATTTAGCCAAACCCTTTCATATTGAAGAGCTTGTCGCTCGTCTCAACGCACTAATTAAACGCAGCCAGACACAGGGTACCGGTGATTTGCAGGTTGCAGGACTCACACTTAATGAAGCCCATCAATGCGTCGACAATGAAGATGGCACTCGCACTGAACTGACCGGTACAGAATTTCGCCTGTTACGCTATATGATGATGCATCCAGGGGTCATACTTTCAAAATCTCGCCTGACCGACCATGTTTATGAATATGACGCCGACCGTGATAGCAATGTGATTGAGGTCTACATCAAGCGCCTGCGCAATAAGTTTGGCAACGAGTTAATCAAAACAAAGCGCGGCCAGGGCTATGTTCTGGATATCCAGGATCAACCTGAGTAATGAGATCACTGCAATCCCGCCTTGGCATTGGGCTTACCGTCAGCATTGTCACCCTGCTACTGGTGCAGTGGCTCGCCGTATCATTCACGATTCGTCACGTGGCAGAAGACTTTGTCGCCTCACGACTGCAACACGACGCAGAAGACCTGCTATCCACTTTACGGATCACTGACGCTGCCCTCATCGTTAACGACCATCGTATTAGCAGCGTCTATAGTGTGCCGTTCTCAGGGCACTACTACCGTATTCAAAATGAAAATCACACGCTGCGCTCACGTTCTCTGTGGGATGAGGATATGGAAACACCCGCGCTTGCAACTGGTAAAGTGAAAGAGTTTCACCTCATCGGTCCTTTGCTGCAATCACTACTGGTTTGGCAAGCCGGCTATAATAAACGTGGGCAACATATCACGATTTCCGTGGCCGAAGACATCACTCATATTGAGGAAGATATCACTGAGTTTATGTTCTGGTACAGCGCTACCACCCTTTTTGCGGTTATTGCATTTATTCTGACACAGCTACTGATTCTGCGCCGCAGCTTACAACCGCTGGAACTGGTACGCCAGGAAATTACGCTATTAGAAAAGGGCGAGACACGCTCACTCAGTGAAACGGTACCGGCAGAAGTTCGCCCGCTGGTCAGTGAGTTCAACAAACTATTAATCGTTATGGCAAAACGCCTTAAACGGTCACGCAACGCCACCGGCAACCTCGCGCACGCCCTGAAAACACCACTCGCGCTGATGGTTCAACTCATTGAACAAGAGGCGCTATCGGCAACCCCCAGGCTTCAACAGGAACTACGCCAAAGCGTCACTCGTATTCAGCAATTAATGGAACGTGAACTCAAACGAGCACAGCTGGCAGGAAAGGCGACCTCTGGCCAGCAGTTTAAATTTGAACAAGAGTTACCACCGCTGGTTGAGACACTTCAACGTATTTATCAGGAAAAAGGGATCACCATCAACACCACCATTGAGCATGACATTCAATATGTGGCTGACCGGGAGGACTTGCTCGAGCTACTCGGCAATCTGTTAGATAACGCCTGTAAGTGGGCCGCACATCAAGTCACACTGACCATCGCATGCGAGCACACTCTCATGATCACCATTGAAGATGATGGCCCAGGCTGTAGTGATAACGCAATGCAACGACTCACCCAACGTGGCACTCGCATTGATGAAAACATTGAAAAAAGCGTCGATGGTCATGGCCTTGGGCTGGCCATCGCGCATGACATTGTCAGCGCCTATGACGGCACTTTAACCTTCAAGCGATCAACAATGGGCGGACTAGCAGTAGCCGTGACATTAACCTGAAATGGTCAAGAGAATACAACAGCAAAAATTTAAAAACTAACAACCCGGCCTGAATAGACCTGAATAGATAGGCCTGGCCGGGTTGCAATCAAGCATCAACGATTAATGATCGTCATGCTCGCCATCAGCGCCATGTGCATGGCCATGCTCAAGCTCTTCAGCTGTCGCATCACGGATATCAATCACCTTCACATCAAAATTAAGCGAAACACCCGCTAGCGGATGGTTGCCATCAACAATCACATCATCACCCTCGAGCTCTATGACGGTCACAATCATCATCTCGCCTTCTGGGCTTTGCGCATGAAACTGCATGCCAACGTTAATTTCAGCACCCTCTTCAAACATATCCTTTGGCACGGTCTGAAGCAGCTCGTTATCGCGCTCGCCATAGCCTTCTTCAGGCGGCACCGCAACGCTGAGTTCATCACCCGCCACTTTGCCGGTCAGTTCATTTTCAAGCCCAGGCACGATGTTACGCGCACCATGCAGATAGACAAAATCACCTCGCCCTTCTGAACTATCAATAAGTTTGCCCTCGTCATCTTTGAGGATGTAGTCCAATGTTATGACTTTTTGATCTGCAATTTGCACGTAAAACTCCTTAAATGAAATACAAAATTTTGTAGCGAAAACATCGCTACACCACTTTATCGCCCAGTATTATAAACGCAAAACTCGTTTTCTATTAAGTTTCTATTACTTACGTCGATATATAGGGGTTGAATTTCAGCACCATTCTTCCCAATAAAGCAAAAATAACAGATAACCAATTGTTTTTATTTGCTTTTAAAAAGATAACCCTATTTTTTTAAGAAAATTATTTACAAAACATCACTCTTAACTATAGAATGGCATCCAAGATACATCTTATGGGCCGTAACGGAGGATTCAAAATATGTTCAGTGCAATCGCAAGATTTTTTTCAGGTGGATCATCAGAACCAAAACAAGCTAGCCTTTATGAGCGTATTGGTGGTGATGCTGCCGTTAACGCCGCTGTCGATGTCTTTTATCGCAAGGTGCTTGCGGATGATCGCATCAGTAAATTCTTCGAAGGCGTCGATATGGACAAGCAATCTGCCAAACAGAAAGCCTTCCTGACAATGGCGTTTGGCGGCCCTAGCAATTACACCGGCGAAGACATGCGTAAAGGCCATGCTCACCTCGTCGCGAAAGGACTGGATAACAGCCATTTCGATGCTGTCATGGAAAACCTTGGCGCAACCCTGACTGAACTAGGTGTGCCTAACGAGCTCATCGGCGAAGCTGCTGCCATCGCAGAAAGTACTCGTACTGATGTACTCGCCGGTTTTACGGCAGAAGAGAAAGCGGCTCAGAGCGCTCAGGCTTCTTTATACGAACGCATTGGTGGTGATGGCGCAGTCAACGCTGCCGTTGATATCTTTTACCGCAAAGTGCTTGCGGATGATCGAATCAGTAAATTCTTCGAAGGCGTCGATATGGACAAGCAATCTGCCAAGCAGAAAGCCTTTCTGACAATGGCCTTTGGCGGCCCAAGTAATTACACCGGCGAAGACATGCGTAAAGGCCATGCCCATCTCGTTAAAGCGGGCCTTAACGATAGCCACTTTGATGCAGTGATGGAGCACCTCGGTGCAACCCTGACCGAACTGGGTGTCCCAGCTGATCTGATCGGTGAAGCTGCTGCGATTGCAGAAAGCACTCGTAACGATGTTTTAGGGAAATAGTATAAGACACTTCTTTAATCATCTTTTTCCTCGCAAGCCCGGTAAGAACCCCCATCTTACCGGGCTTTTTTATGCTGCTTCACCAGCACTGACCAATAAAGATAGATTGACGCGACAAAAGCCCCCCCAGCCACCTATAATGATCACTCATGATAACTGACCAACCGGTCATCAATCCAAGCCCGCCACCCGAAGAGCCAATTGAGTGAGCAATGCAGTGAACACAAGCAGGACCCAACAACATGACGTTCTGATTATTGGCAGCGGTGCTGCCGGTATTAGCATGGCATTGGCAATCGCAGAGCATGCCAAAGTGGCATTAATTGCAAAAGAGGCCCTCACCGAAAGCGCCACACTCTATGCACAGGGTGGTATTTCAGCAGTACTTGATGAGACCGATTCTCTTGATTCACACACCGCAGATACCCTCAATGCAGGCGCAGGACTATGCGATGAGGCGGTGGTTCGCCATGTCGTCAAACACGGCCCGCAGAGCATTCAATGGCTAATTGATCGCGGCGTTAGCTTCACCAAAGAACAAAGTAAAAAAGACAATACAGATTACCATCTCACCAAAGAAGGCGGGCACAGCCATCGACGCGTGATACATGCTGCCGACGCCACTGGGCGTGAGATGGAGACAACCTTGGCAGCACAGGCACGGGCACACCCCAATATCGAGATCTTCGAGCGTCATATCGCAATCGATCTAATTACCGGCAGCAAGCTTGGGTGGCGCGACAACCGCTGTCATGGGGCCTACATTCTTGACCGTGATAACGATGAGGTGGTCGCATTTTCAGCACGTGCGGTGGCGCTCGCTACAGGCGGCGCGGGCAAAGCCTATCTATATACCAGCAATCCAGACGTCGCCTCAGGTGACGGCATCGCGATGGCATGGCGCGCGGGCTGCCGCATCGCCAACATGGAGTTCATACAGTTCCACCCCACCTGCCTGTTTCATCCGGAAGCGAAATCGTTCCTCGTTACCGAAGCATTACGCGGCGAAGGGGCAAAGCTCAGCCTGCCTGACGGCAGTAGCTTCATGGAACAGTTTGATCAACGCGCTGAACTGGCACCACGCGATATCGTCGCACGTGCAATCGATCACACCATGAAACGCTCTGGTGTCGAGTATGTCCACCTCGACATTAGCCATAAGTCGAACACGTTTATCAAAGAACACTTTCCAACCATCTACTCGCGCTGCCTTGAGTACGGTTACGACATCACGCAACAGCCGATCCCGGTCGTCCCGGCAGCACACTACATCTGCGGCGGTATCATGAGTGATATGGATGGCTGCACCGATATCGATGGACTTTATGCCGTCGGCGAGGCCGCCTACACTGGTATGCACGGGGCCAACCGCATGGCGAGTAATTCGCTACTCGAATGCCTGGTTTTTGCTGACTCAGCAAGCCGTCATATTATCGAACAACTGCAACCGGGCAGCTCAACACTGGCGTTACCTGAGTGGGATGAAAGCCGCGTCACCGACTCAGATGAAGAGGTCGTGGTTACCCATAACTGGCATGAGCTACGCCGCTTTATGTGGGACTATGTCGGCATCGTCCGCACCGACAAACGACTGCAACGCGCTAAAAACAGGGTTGATCTGCTGCAACATGAGATCTCCGATTATTACAGCAATTTCCGCGTCACCAGTGACCTGATCGAACTACGCAATCTCACCCTCGTTTCCGATCTGATTATCCGCTCGGCGATACTGCGTAAAGAGAGCCGCGGTCTTCATTACACACTGGACTATCCCGACAGCAACGACGAGCAGACACCACAGACGACCATCCTCATCCCCAATAACTATCTCAAAGCGAGAACAAGCTAAAGTAGCCTCACCAATAAGAACTGATATACTGCTATTTTTGCACCGCAGCCCAACCGCCTGATGACAGACACAGCCATACCTGAGAGCAGCATCGAGATCACCGTCAACGGTTCACGACTCTCCGCCTCAGCCAATCATTCACTGATTCAGGCACTGTGGAAAACAGGCCACCCACAGTTCAAAAGCGCCAGCTGTCTTGAAGGGGTCTGTGGCTCATGTCGCATCATGGTTAAATACAGCAATCAGGATGAGGTCAAGATGGCGCTCGCCTGCCAGAGTAAGATTGAAGCAGGTATGCAAGTGATCTTTCCGCAGTATCTCGATGAACAATCATCCGCACTGTTAAATCACCGCTACCAGCTAACGTTATCCAGCGACCATCAGCAACAACTCAACGCCACTTTTCCAGAGGCTGCCGACTGCCGCCACTGCCATGGCTGTACCATTTCATGCCCTAAAGGGATCGATGTTGAGCAAGGCGTCACCCTTGCCAATGAAGGTAAACTCGCGACTGCTGGCGATCTGTTTATCAACTGCGTGATGTGTGACCTCTGCACCACCAGTTGCCCGGAAAATATCGCACCCAATTATGTCGCCTTGTTTGCACGCCGCACCACCGCCTTTAATCAACCGCCTGCGCCCAACCTAGCCAACCGCTTGCAAGCACTGCAGCGCGGTGAACTAAAAATTAAGTATTAACGCGCATGAGTAACGGCACGCCACTTGAACAGGCGCAACAGGCATATCGCGCAACGCTCAAGCGACCGCTCCGTTCGTTTGCAACAGACCATCAAGCGCTGCTGCAAAGCTTTCACCCTGATTACGCCGAGAGTAGCCGGGTTGCACTTAAAGTCGGTGTGAATCGTGGTGAACCATGCCACCCTCAACTCGCCGCGCTACTGCAGACCGACTCACCAAGCAACGAACAGATGCTTGCCACTGCAAATCAAATTGAAACGGATGTACTGGTAATCGGCTCTGGCGGTGCTGGCTGCAGTGCCGCACTGATTGCTGCGGACAATGGCGCTGATGTATTAATCGCGACAAAATTACGCGCGGGTGATAGCAATACCATCATGGCTGAAGGCGGTATTCAGGCATCAATAGAGGCCAACGACACACCGCAGGCTCACTTTGATGAAACACTAAAAGCCGGCCATCATTGTAGTGATAAACAGCTGGTAGAACAGATGGTGCTCGATGGCCCAGCAGTAATACAGTGGCTGATTCAACAGGGCATGCAGTTTGACCGAGACTCACAAGGTAATCTCGCGACTCGGCGCGCAGGTGGCACATCCGCAGACCGCGTGCTCTATTACCGCGACTATACCGGCCTGGAGATGATACGCGTACTGCGTGAAGCGGTACGCCAGCACAACAAGATTACCACTTATGATTACAGCCCAGCGATTGAGCTACTCTCAAATAAAGAGGGTCACTGTAATGGCGCACTGCTCTATTCGATTGAACGACAGCAGTACACCATCGTCAAGGCCAATGCGGTGATCCTTGCCAGCGGCGGCCTTGGCCGCATGCACCTTAACGGCTTTCCAACCTCCAACCATGTCGGTGCAACGGGTGATGGCCTGGTATTAGCCTATCGACTCGGCGCGAAACTACAGGCACTCGACTCATTTCAATATCACCCAACAGGACTCGCGTGGCCACAAACACTGGCAGGCACCTTGATCACCGAAGGAATACGTTCCGCTGGTGCACAGCTCGTCAACAGTCAGGGCGAACGCTTTATCGATGAGCTGGCGCCACGAGACGTGGTCTCAGCCGCGATCATGCGTGAATGCAGCGCAGGGCGTGGCATTCGCCTCGAAAGCGGTCGACAGGGGGTGTGGCTCGACACGCCGGTACTGGAGAAGCAACAACCCGGCATGCTGGCACAGCAGTTCCCAAAATTCATCGCGCTGTGCAACAAAGCCGACATCAACCCGTTCCAGTCACCGCTACTAATTTGCCCCACGCTGCATTATCAAAATGGCGGCGTGGTGATTAATAAAGCGTGTGAAACCACGGTGCCCGGTCTTTACTCTGCCGGTGAAGTGAGCGGTGGTATTCATGGCAAAAATCGCATCATGGGCAATGCACTACTAGAGATTATCAGTTTTGGCCGACGTGCTGGTGCCGCAGCGACGGCACGTCATCAGTCACCAGACTGCCAACTGTCGCTTGATCACTTAATGAGCTTCCGCAGCGAGCTCAAACAAAACCAGATAACGAGTGACAGGCAGGCCCCGTTACTCTTCCCGCACTACGCCACTTTTAGCAGGAAAAGTGTATGACCTGCGCGCTGTTAAATCAGTTATTACGCCACCCCGACAACTGCTGCACGGAATTTGATGAGTGGCTCAGCGGCTATGGCGGCAAGGGTCTAAGCATCGCACTCAACGCGCCATCGACACTCATCCCAACCATCAAGGCAGCGGGACTACGCGGCCTTGGCGGCAGCGGTTTTCCAGCCTACCGCAAATGGGAAATGATCGCCGCACAACCATCCGGCGGTGACCGTTATCTCATATGCAACGGCAATGAAGATGAACCCGGCACCTTTAAAGATAGACTGTTACTGGAAGAGTCCCCACATCAGGTGATTGAAGGTGCTTTAATCACAGCACTTGCGACGCAGATCAATCAGGTCATTTTTTATATCAATCCACACCTGAAGCGTGCGACTGAAATACTCACCGCCGCCATTGCAGAGTGGCAGCAGAGCGACTACCTTCAGCGGATATCTCAACAGCTGCAAACCGAACTGGTATTAACGATCATTCCGTCACCCGGCCATTACATCGCAGGTGAAGAGACCGCAGCGATTGAAGCGGTTGAAGGCAACTTTCCCTTTCCGCGCGGCAAACCACCTTACCCTGCTATTGCAGGCGTTTATGGCAAACCAACGCTGGTCAATAACATTGAGACCCTCGCCAATGTTTCGCACATCCTGCGTAACGGTGCAGAGTGGTTCCAAGCACTTGGCAAGGATCATTGTAGCGGTACAAAAATTTACTGCGTGAGCGGGGACGTCACATCAGTAGGTGCCTACGAATTACCCATGGGTACATCGCTGGATCAACTCATTTTCCAACACGCAGGTGGCATCAGTGATAATCGTAAACTCAAGGCAGTCTTTACTGGTGGACCATCCAACTCAATCTTAACAGCAGACGAATTAACGCTATCACTCGATTTTGATTCTCTGAAGCAACACAATGCCGCACTGGGAACCGGCGCGATGATTGTGGTTGCAGAAGGTAATCCAGTCCTGCCTCACATTGCAGCGTATCTAGACTTCTTTGCTCAGGCATCATGTGGGCAGTGCCCACCCTGTACCAGTGGTACTCGAGAGATGGCTCAACTCACTCGAAAGATTGCAGCAGGCGATGGAAACCGTGGTGATCTCAACACGCTGACAAACCTGTGCGAAATGTTACCCGGCAGTGGCCGTTGCCACCTGGTTGATGGTGCTGTCACCGTACTGAAAAGTTCATTAAATCACTTTCAGCAAGAATTCCAGGAATCACTGATAAAATGACCTCGCCGTACATCCTTCTCTTCCGCTAAACGCCGGCTTATCTCAGTAATTCTAAGACCGACCCCATGATAGTTGACCAATATAACCACAGTACCTATACTGATTTAATCAAATACTATTCGCATTCAGCCGATCAGGATTGTCAGCACACCAAGATTCCCCAGGAGAGACCACGCACAATGAAAACACTGGAACCAAAAAAGGTGGATGCCAAAGACATCCCGCTTTGGTTTAAAGAGTCATTTAGCTTAATCACTCGTCGCTCACCGCTCTTCCTGACCTCATTACTCGCCTTCTTCGGCATCCTTTTCTTTTCTATTCGTGCTTTTGCCACCCTCGCTGAGACGACACACCCGCTGTTTTTGTTACCCCTGTTTCTACTTTTCGTCGCCTTTGTAATGCACTTCTTTTTCAGCGATCTATTACTACTCGCATTTTCATCGGACAATTCACGTAAAATCAATATTAGCGAACGAGCACGTGCACTCATCCCAGAGCAAAAAGCCTTCTTAAAAATGACCTTAATGGCCTTTCTAGTTGGTTCTACTTTCTGGCTGTTGAGCCTATCGATGGACGCTAATAAAGATCTGTTAAGCGCCTGTATTAGCGTTGTCGATCGGATGTTATTTGAACAGGATATGCCGCTATTTTTTATGCTAAAACTGCTCGCAACCATGCTCTACTTCATGCTGCTAGCGATGTTTCTGCTGCGCACTATTTTTTGCATTCCACTGATGCTGTTTCATGAGCTACCTTACGCAGAGGCAAGAGCACTCAGCCACCGTGCCATCATCATCAACTTCCAGACGATGTGTACCACGATTATTTTATGGGCAATATTACTACTGGGAACGATGGCCGCTGCCAACATACTGGCATTGATACTATTCCCACTACTACCTGTATTTGTGTTTGTCTGCTATCGCAACATTTTTCTTGGGCAAGCAGAGAATACACCTGCAACCGTCATCAGTTCAGAATTAGCAACATCGACATCAGGTGGATAGCTGCATGTTATTACTATTTTTAGTAATAACATGCAGTGGACAGACTAGGTCATAAATGAGTAAAGAAAACCAAAGGGCGCTTTGGTCATTGCAACAGAGACGATAAAGAGAAAGACAACCAGCGCAGCAAGCCATGCAGCCGCACGCCCCCTGTCCGTTTTAGCCAGGCGAAACGCTTCGATACCGAGACAGATGTAAGCGACTAACGCGAGTAATTTAGCCGTCAGCCAACCATCCACAAAAGGGTATTGGCCTATCGAAATAGTTAGCGCGATAGCTGTGCCGAGCAAGATAGTATCGTTGACATGCGGCACAATCTTGACCCATTTCTGTTGCATCATCGCAGAACCTCTCATCACCCACAGGCCGCGAATAAAAAAGAGCGTAAAACTAATCAGCGCCGAGAAAATATGAATATTTTTTAACATTAGAAACTCCACTGGGCCTTACTTATCCATTTTCTCATCAAGCATTTTTTTCAGCTGAACCGCCGGTACATACCCCGGCATCAAGGTACCATCTTCGAACACGAGCGCGGGCGTTCCACTCACACCAACCTGCCTCCCTAGCTCCATATGTTCTACCACTGGGTTATCACATTCGCGTTTTTCTGGTTGCTGCTTATTTTTCGCCAACGTCATTTCACCTGGTTGATCATCCGCACACCAGACAGAAACAATCTTCTCATAGGAGTGGCTTCCCACACCGGCGCGAGGAAAAGCAAGATAACGAATCTCGATCCCTTCGCGCAGATAATCGGCCATTTCGTGATGCAGCTTCTGGCAGTAGAAACAATCGACGTCAGTAAAGACATCGACCACATGTTCGATCTTACCCTCAGGGATAAAACGGATCTTTGAAGCCGGATCGGCGGTTGCCATCAACTGAAGACGCCCCTTGGTACGTCGCCCTTCAGTGAGGTTCTCCTGAGTCGTCAGATCTACCATGTCGCCCTGAATCAGATAACGTCCATCTTCAGAGAGATAAAAAATATCGCTACCATAGACCACTTCATATAAGCCCTTATAGGGAGTCTCCTCAATAATATCCGGCGTCTGCCCCGGAATGATCTTCTTTAGTGTATTTTTGACAGCAAAATCATTTCCAATTTCAGCAGCTTCAACAGCTTCAACAGCTTCAACAGCTTCAACAGCTTCAACAGCTTCAACAGCTTCAGCAATCATCCCCTCTACCGGCTCGGTGACTGAAACAGAACGTTCATCTTGCAATCCATCTGCGGGAACGACGCTCTCTTCTGTTGAGCCAGGTTTCAATGCAAGGTTACCCTCTTTCGAGTCAGCGATTGAAACGGCACTACGCTCTCCCCACCCAGAGACTTCAACAGCATTATCACCAGCAAAAACTGAGGTAGACATGGTGGCAAACAAGGCCACTACAGTTACGGCTATTCTTTTCATCATATTTCCTACGATTGCCTGAAATCTCTAAATGAGCGATATCATAACAAGAATCACTGTCAAAATATCACCCCACCACTACCCTCTTGGGTGGTGAGCCGCATGCATCTCTTTCAGGCGCTCACGAGCCACATGGGTGTAGATCTGCGTGGTGGAGAGATCGCTATGACCCAGCAGCATCTGTAGCACCCTCAGATCCGCGCCATGATTAAGCAGATGCGATGCAAAGGCGTGGCGCACCACATGCGGTGAAAGTGGCTTATTAAGCCCAACATTAAGGGCATGACGTTTGATCAGGTACCAGAATGCCTGGCGTGTCATCGCGCCACCCCTTCGAGTGACGAATAACATGCTGCTAACCCGGCCATGCAATAGATCAGGCCGAGACTCCGCCAGGTACTGCTCCAGCCATGCCAGTGCCTCTTCGCCTAAAGGTACCAGGCGCTCTTTGCCACCTTTACCAATGACCCGCAACACGCCCTGCGAGAGACTCACCCTCGCCACCTCTAGTCCAACCAGCTCGGAGACCCGCAGCCCTGATGCATAAAGCACCTCAAGCATCGCACGATCACGCAGGCCCAACGCGGTTCCCACGTCAGGCGCATTTAATAAACGCTCGACCTCTTCTTCAGTTAACGTTTTGGGCAACGGCCTTCCCAATTTGGGCGATTCGATCTGCGCACTTGGATCCTCACTCAACACACCTTCACGTACCAGATATTGGTAAAGGCGTCGCATGCTCGAAAGGATACGGGCACTTGATCGTGCATGCATTCCCTTCGCCACACAGTGAGCCAGATAAGCAAGCAGGTCATTGCGGCCCGCACTGGCTAACGTTCGCTTACGGCTTACCAACCATGAGGCTAGCTTCTGTAGGTCAGAACGATATGCAGCCAGGGTGTTTTTACTCAGCCCACGCTCCATCCATAACGCATCAAGGAATCGATCAATCAGACTGCTATCCTGTTCTGACAGCACATTCATCGTTGAGCCATTATCGCTGTTTTTCATGGTTCAACAGCCACTGCTTAAAATCCAATTCTGCACCACCGCGCTGCCCATTAAAGCCGCCGAGACCATTCGCTGCTACGATTCTATGACACGGCACGACAATCGGCACAGGATTGCGGCGGCAAGCACCACCAACCGCTCGTGCGGCACTATTCAGTGCCTTTGCCGCATCGCCATAACGACGCGTCTCCCCCACTGGGATCGATCGCATAAACTGCCATACACGTTGCTGGAAATCAGTACCCGCAGAGCTAACAGGCAATGTGAACGGCCACTGAGGGTCTTCGAAATAGTGCAGCAGTTGATAAACAACCTCTTCCGAGATTGCAGTCGTCGGTACTTGAAGTTTGCCGTTAGTTGAAAGAAGATCGATGCTTATCAGCTCATCCCCAGTCGTCGAAATACCAAGCCATACCGACGCGACAGGCGTTTCAATCACGGCATCATAATTTGGCAAGTTGGCAGGCATTACTCATTTACGTAACAGTAGTTCAATTCGCCGTTGATTATGCGCCAAAACCAAACGGGATAGAATCACAACCACATTAAATTTACCACAAAAAAAGCCAGTGGCACGCGCCACTGGCTTTAATCAACACTCAAACCTCGCTAATTAACGAGGAAGGTGGCGTCTTATCGTTTCAATTTTTCTTTAATACGAGCAGCCTTACCACGCAGGTTGCGCAGATAGTAAAGCTTGGCGCGTCTTACGTCACCACGACGAATCACGGTGATCTCTTGAACGTTAGGGCTGTAGGTCTGGAATACACGCTCTACACCTTCGCCGTAAGAAATTTTTCGCACAGTGAAAGCAGAGTTCAGCCCACGGTTACGCTTAGCGATAACCACACCAGCAAACGCCTGCAGACGCTCACGATCGCCCTCTTTAACACGTACTTTCACTTCGATGGTGTCACCAGGTGCAAACGGTGGCACTTCACGGCCCATCTGTTCTTCTTCGATCTGTTTAATGAGGTTGCTCACGTCTTACTCCTGCTATCACCAAATGTGTGTTTAATTAATTACTATTCTGTTTTTCTTAGCTGCTGGATAAACTCATCCAACAATTGTCGCTGTTCATCATTCAACTCAACGCCCTCAAGCAAGTCGGGACGCCTTAACCATGTTCTACCCAGTGCCTGCTGCTGTCGCCAGCGAGCAATCAGTTGATGGTTGCCGCTGCGTAACACCTCCGGCACCGTCATCTCATCCACTGCTTCCGGACGCGTATAGTGCGGGTAATCCAATAACCCATCGACAAACGAATCCTGTTGCGCCGAATCTTTATGGCCTAGCGCATCGGGTAAAAGCCGCGTTACCGCATCAATCACCACCATGGCCGCCAACTCACCGCCACTCAAAACATAATCACCGATCGAAATTTCTTCATCAATCTGCGATTCAATCAGGCGCTCATCAACCCCTTCATAGCGCCCTGCGACCAGAATCAGACTCGGTACCTGCGACAGTTCCGTCGCCAACCGCTGATCTAGCCGTCGCCCCTGCGGCGACATATAAATCACTTTACTCTCACCACACCCCAGGTTTTGCTGGGCTTCGCGCGTTGCATTAATCGCATCACGAAGTGGCGGTAACATCATCACCATTCCAGGGCCGCCGCCATAAGGGCGATCATCCACCGTTTGATGACGGTCAGTGGTACAATCCCGCGGATTGGTCACTGCTAGCTGTAACAATCCCCGTTCAATCGCCCTGCCGGTAATCCCATCCTGCGTCAACGCATCAAACATATGCGGAAACAGCGAGACTACATCAATGCGCACTGCTAAAACTCCGGATCCCAGTCCACCAACATCAAACCTTTTTCAAGGTCAATCTCGGTAATCACGTCACCTTGCACAAACGGGATCAAACGTTCTCGATCCCCTTTCACCACTACCACATCATTAGCACCGGTGTCATAGAGGTGATCGATCTTGCCAAGCGTGACACCTTTAATGGTCTCTACTTGCAGACCAATCAGGTCAGACCAATAGTACTCATCTTCAGCGGCCTGCGGGAGTTGATCGCGACTGACCTTAATATCAAGCCCTATCAGCGACCTCACCTCATCCCGATCATTAAAGCCTTCGAGATGTGCAACGATTCCTTTCCCTTGCGAACGGCCCTCAACCACTTTCATGGCTCGCCATCCACCATCCTCAGAGCCCACTTGCCACGGCAAGTAGCTAAGGATGTTTTCTCGTGGCTGCGTATAGGAATAGACCTTCACCCAACCACGTACGCCATAAATGCCTGAAATACGGCCGACCAAAACCGCTGATCGATCACTCATATCAGACATCACCTAATAAATTAGGCCGCTTCCTGTGACTTAACCAGCTTTGCAACACGCTCTGAAGGCTGCGCACCCTGGGAAACCCAGTAGTTCAGTCTGTCGTTATCGAGTCTCAACTTCTCTTCGTTTCCCTGAGCAACTGGATTAAAAAATCCCAGGCGCTCAATGAAGCGACCGTCGCGGGCTCTGCGGCTATCCGCTACCACGATGTGGTAGAAAGGACGCTTCTTGGCGCCACCACGTGCTAAACGTATCGTTACCATAAGTAACTTACTTCCTCTTGTTCTGTCTCAAATATGCCCCCGACTGTTTACATGAGGGCGGAAAAGCCCGATATTTTACGTGAAACTAGGCACTTAGGAAAGCCCAATTTCATCACCGGATCAATTTATCTTATTTGTTGCCAAATCACACCTCTGCGTCCGCCCCTTTAACAAGGGAACAAACCCGGCAACCATTTGATTCTATTAGAATGGCATCTGGCCTTTTAGGCCTCGCATCATCTTACCCATACCACCCTTGGACATCTTCTTCATCATCTTCTGCATCTGGGTAAACTGCTTCAGCATGCGATTCAGCTCCTGCACCTGCACGCCCGACCCCATCGCAATACGACGCTTACGCGATGCCTTGATGATTTCAGGACGCGCTCGCTCGTGCGGCGTCATCGAATTAATCATCGCTTCGATGCTTTCAAACTGCTTATCGTCAATCTGCCCCTTGGCCTCTTGTGGAATATTAGAAAGGCCGGGGATTTTATCCATCAGGCCTGCCACACCGCCCATGCTTTTCATCTGCTGCAGCTGATCGCGATAATCGGCCAGATCGAAACCCTTGCCCTTTTTCATCTTACTGGCAAGCTTCGCCGCCTTGTCGTGGTCAATCTTACCCTCGGCCTCTTCAACCAGCGTCAGTACATCACCCATGCCGAGAATACGAGAGGCAACACGATCTGGATGAAACAGCTCTAGCGCCTCATTCTTCTCACCCACACCAAGGAATTTAATCGGCTTGCCGGTAATCTGGCGAATCGAAAGCGCCGCACCACCACGCGCATCACCATCGGTTTTGGTCAGCACCACGCCTGTTAACGGTAGCGCATCGTTAAAAGCCTTTGCGGTATTGGCAGCATCCTGCCCTGTCATGCTATCGACGACAAACAAGGTCTCGATCGGATCAGCCGCCGCGTGGACCTCCTTGATCTCATCCATCATTTCATGATCGACATGCAGACGACCCGCGGTATCGACAATCAGCACATCAATATGCTGTTTCTTCGCTTGACTGATCGCCGCTTTGACAATTTTCACCGGTTTTTGTGATGGGTCGCTGGGGAAAAACTCAGCTTCAACCTCCGCTGCCAGCGCCTTCAACTGCTCAATCGCGGCTGGACGATAAACATCGGCACTCACCACCATCACACTTTTTTTCTGCTTCTGCTTTAAGAAGCGAGAGAGTTTCGCAACTGTCGTGGTTTTGCCCGCACCCTGTAGACCCGCCATCAAAATCACCGCAGGCGGCTGCGTGCTAAGATTAAGCTGCTCACACGCCTCACCCATGGTCGTGGTCAGCTCATCACTCACTACCTTAATGAAGGCCTGCCCCGGCGTCAGACTCAGCAACACCTCCTTGCCGATGGCGCGCTCTTTAACCCGCCCAATAAACTCACGCACCACCGGCAAGGCGACATCAGCCTCCAGCAGTGCCATGCGCACTTCACGCAGCGCATCTTTGATATTATCTTCGGTTAACCTGCCCTGACCTCGGACATTTTTAAGGGTACGACCCAGGCGATCACTTAAGCCATCAAACATCGAAAACTCTCTAAATTGATTGATTTTTATTACAGGCGGTCAATGATACACGTTTCACTGACCATAGATAAGGAGGCTAGCGCCAGAACAGGCAACCTCCAGGCGATAAACTACAGTTCAAACACCTGATTACCCAGCAGGCGCTTCAGATTGCGCTCCGGCATCAACTGCTGACACTCATCAAAAATCCGTTTTTCCTCACCCGGCTTATTGTGTGTCACAAAGATCTCCGGCGTGTGATTGAGCTTTTTCAGATCATCAGCCAGCAATGAAGGGCAGTAGTGTCGCGCCTTAAGGCTCAACTCTCGGTCTTTATTGCTAAAGGCCGACTCAACAAACAGCAGATCAAGTCTATCATGTGCATTTAACGCCGCCCAGAAGGTGTCATTGGTCACCGTGTCACCGGTAAAGGCAAATACACCAGTATCACAAGCAACGCGATACCCGACCGCTGGAACGATATGATTCACTGGGATCATCTCCAGCAAGCGCCCTTCCAGCTCACAGGTTTCACCTGGCGAAAGCACATCATAAGCCATCACAGGAATTTCAGGTGTCGGTAGCTTGGCAAAATCAGGCCAGATAGCCCAGTTAAAGATATGTTTTTTCAGCACTTCGATCGTCGGCGCTTGCGCGTGAATGATGATCGGCTGCTTAAGTTGATCAAAAATACTATCCACCATCAACGGCAAACAGGCAATATGATCTAAATGAGAGTGCGTCACAAAGACATGACGAATCTTCGCCATCTCTTCCAGTGTCAGTTCGCCGATGCCAGTGCCAGCATCGATCAAGATATCGTCGTCGATCATCAGCGAGGTCGTTCGTAACCCATCTCCGATGCCACCACTACAGCCCAGCACACGCAATTTCATTGTCTGATCCCTGAACATGCGCTTTCTGCACGCTTAATTAAGGTAAGTCCACCTTTAATGGGCAGCGTTTCATGACTCACATTGAAATATATTTTTGAAATCATTCCGCCACTTCACCTTAAATCTACTTCAAAACCCCTTAACACCCCACCTCAAGTCACTATTATGGTGCTAATATGACATGTAACGACACACAGTGAAATCGTAACACTATCATATCTATCGACATTTTCATTTATCTTTTAAGTTAATTTTATCTATAAAGTTAAATATTTAACGAAAACACCTCTTCAATGACTTCACCGCTTGTGTCATCATTCCGTCTTAATGGAAAATCCTAACTAAAATATGAGCAATACAATAATCAGTTTCACCGCCATCGCCTGTTATCTCGCTACCGCGACCCTGCTGGCGATGCGCCTGACAAAAAAAATAGAGATGAGCAACAAAACCAGGCTAATCCTGCTTGGACTGGTTGCGATGGCGCTCCACGCCACCGTGCTAGCGTTTAACATGTTCACACCACAAGGGATTAACTTCGGCTTTTTCAATGCGGTGTCACTACTTTCCTGGCTTATCGCGCTGATACTATTAACCGCCGCGCTCACCAAACCGGTCGAAAACCTTGGCATTGTGGTGCTGCCACTAGCTGCCTTGGCGATTTCACTCGGACTGGTATTTCCATCTGAGTACTACATCACCGAAGCCGGTAAAACACAGATCGGCGCACACATCCTGATTTCGATTCTCGCCTACAGCCTGCTAAGCATCGCGGCTGTACAGGCAATATTACTCGCGATACAGGACCGTCACCTGCACAACAAACATCCCGGCGGCTTTATTCGCACCCTGCCACCACTACAGACGATGGAAACCCTGCTGTTTCAGATGATCGGACTTGGCTTCATCCTCTACAGCCTGTCACTGGCAAGCGGCGCGCTGTTTATTGAAGATATGTTTGCACAGCACCTGGCTCACAAAACTGTTTTTTCCATCACCGCATGGAGCGTGTTTGCAATCTTGCTCTGGGGCCGCTGGCGACATGGCTGGCGTGGCAAAAAAGCAATCCGCTGGACTCTGGGTGGCTTTAGTGCGGTACTGCTAGCCTACCTGGGAAGCAAGCTCGTCCTTGAAGTGGTACTTAAATAATCCGATGACATCTCGCATCGTTATCGCTCTCACAAATCACATATTAAATTGGCAGACATCACGTGGATGATATTTCACTAACCACCCTGCTCGTCATTCTCTTTCTATTATTGCTGATCTCGGCCTTCTTCTCGGCCTCCGAGACCGCCATGATGAGCCTTAATCGCTATCGATTACGGCATCTTGCCCAAACAGGCCACCCCGGTGCAAAACGCGCTCAAGCGCTACTCAAGCGACCCGATCGGCTGATTGGCCTGATCCTGCTCGGCAACAATTTTGTTAATATCCTGGCCTCATCCATTACCACCATCATCGCGCTCAAATATTTAGGAGAAGCCTGGATTGCAGCAGCAGCTGGTGTGCTGACACTTATCATCCTGATATTTGCCGAAGTCACCCCTAAAACCAAAGCGGCACTCAACCCTGAGCATATCGCCTTTCCTGCCTCGCTGATCCTCAAACCACTGTTGGTCGTCTGTTACCCCATGGTTTGGGCAATCAATATTATCGCCAACAATTTACTAAAACTGCTTGGCGTAACGCCCAACAGTGATGCCCTGCAACAACTGACGCAAGAGGAACTACGCACCGTCGTAAACGAAGCGGGCGCGATGATCCCACAGCGCCATCAAAAAATGCTACTCAATATTCTGGACCTCGAAAAGGTCACGATTGAAGACATCATGGTACCGCGCAACGAAATCATCGGCATCGATCTTGACGATGATCTCAACGAGATCATTCAACTGCTAACCAGCTGTCAACACACACGTCTGCCACTCTATCGCGAAAATATTAATAACGTACTGGGCATCATGCATTTGCGCAACGTATTACCTTTTATTCACAAAGAAGACTTCAATAAAGAGACTCTGCTCAATATCGCAAGGAAACCCTACTTTGTGCCGGAAGGAACACCACTTAACACGCAACTGCTGAATTTCCAACGCAAGAAACGGCGCATCGGTCTCGTTGTTGATGAATATGGTGACATTGAAGGGCTAGTGACGCTGGAAGACATCCTGGAAGAGATCGTCGGGGAGTTCACGACCGATGTTGCAACGACCATTAAAGATATTCACCCTCAGGAAGATGGCAGTTTCCTGGTCGATGGCGGAGCCAACTTGCGTGAAATAAATCGTACGATGAAGTGGTCATTTCCAACCGATGGCCCTAAAACGCTGAATGGCTTAATCACCGATTATCTGGAGTCTATCCCTGTTCCGGGCACTAGCCTGCGAATCGCAGGTTACCCGATGGAAATTGTACAGATTGCAGACAACACCGTTAAAACCGCGCGCATCTATCCTGAATTAAGAGTCGTTAACGAAGAAGATAACGATAGCGATTAACTTTATAACGCTAATGCTATCCTGCGCTAACCACGACGACTAATCAACACTATCACGCCTGGCGCGAGAACAGCGATTGCGCCCCTCTTCTTTTGCGTCATAAAGCGCGCCATCGGCCAACGCAATCAAGCTTGCACTGTCATCCCCGCACTGAGGTGGAATTCCTGCAGCCCCCAGTGAGATAGAAACAATATCGGTCACATCAGAGAACTCATGCTTAAGTGCCAGTTTCTCAACAGCGAGACGCAGCTCTTCTGCAATCACCATGGCACCATCAAGGTCCGTATTCGGCAGCACAACCGTAAACTCTTCACCACCATAACGGGCGACCATATCGGATGGACGCCGCAGCCTATCCGCCAGCGCACGGGCCACCTTTTGCAGGCAGTCATCGCCCCCCTGATGACCGTAACCATCATTATATTTCTTAAAAAAATCGATATCGATTAGCAATAACGCAAGGCAGGTCTCTTCTCGTACCGCACGCCGCCACTCTTTTGAAATATATTCATCAAACGAGCGTCGATTAGGAATGCCAGTTAAACCATCAATCGCTGACAGGCGCTGTAATTCAACATTTTTAGCTTCCAGCTCTTTTTGCAATTCATGTAATTCGCGGAAAGCGGCATCACGCTGCTGCTGCGTCACATAACTGCGCGAGTGAGCCTTAATTCGCGCAATCAATTCAATCTGATCAGGCAGCTTAACCAGATAGTCACTCGCACCATAACTAAAGGCTTCGCTCTTGTCCTTCGGGTCTTCTTTACTAGAGAGCACAATCACAGGCGTATTGCTCAACTCTGGATGGTTACGATAGAAACGCACTAACGTCATACCATCGATATCAGGCATCACAAGGTCCTGCAAAATAGTGGTAGGCCGCACCTCGAGCGCCATTTCAATGGCCTTTTTAGGATCACTACAATAATGAAAAGATATCTCAGCTTCGCTTTCTAACATTCGGCGAATGGCTTCGGCTACGATCTGCTGATCATCAACCAGCAATACAACTATCTTCTCAGGCACTTCACACGCGTCAGAAAATGATTGACTCACTTCATTCATATCCGCCATCCAATGCTCAATTTGAAACCTCACCGTCACGTCGCTTAAGCAAAACTGCAGCAATCTTTTCCAATGGAAGAACCTCCACTGCAGCACCTAATGCCGCTGCCGCTTTCGGCATACCATAAACAGCGCACGTTGATTCGTCCTGTGCAATGGTATGCACACCTTTCTGACGCAACGCTAGTAATCCAGCGGCGCCATCACGCCCCATACCCGTCAATAAAACAGCCTTGAGTTTCCCACCCCAATGGGCCGCTACGCTTTCAAAAAACACATCCACCGACGGGCGATACACAATCCCTTTTGGCTCCTCAGTATAAGTCAAACTGCCGCGTGAAGACATGACAAGATGGTCGTTAGTCGCCGCGAGATAGACGACCCCAGCCTCAATGCTTTCCCCTTCCTCTGCAATCTTCACTTTCATTTTACATTGCCTATCAAGCCACTCCACCAACTCACATGCAAAATGTGCATCAATATGCTGAATAATAATAATGCTACCAGTAAACTCAGCAGGAAAGTCAGTAAGCACCTTGGCTAGCGCTGGCGGCCCTCCTGTTGAGGAGCCGATCACCACTAATGACTTATTTCGCTGCGAAGCCATACCAACAGGTCGCGGCTGCGCAGTATTACTATTACGAGCCACAGGAGAGCGCGTTAATTTTTCAATCGTCCTGATTTTATCCAGTATCGTTAAGTCACCCTGGGCACTACCTATATTATTCAACACGGGTGTTTTCACCACATCAAGCGCACCTGCACCCATCGCCTCGAAAACCATTGAGCTATTACCTTCAACAGAACTGGTCACAATCAAAATAGGGCATGGCGTTTTATCCATTATTATGCGACTCGCCTCAACACCATTTAGAATCGGCATAATCAGATCCATCAACAACAGGTCAGGTAAATCCTGGGAGCATTTATTAACAGCCTCTTCGCCATCAATCGCTATCCAGGCCAACTGGTGATCCGTTGCCGATGATAGAATTCGCTTCAAGCCCTCAATAGCAGTCGTGCTATCGTTAACAATTGCGATCCTCACTATGCCTCTCCTATCAGATCAACGACTGCTTCACGTAATGACTCATCATGAAAACCACCTTTTGTCAGATAGTAATCCGCGCCTGCCTCTAGCCCCTGCAAGCGATCTTCTTCTCGATCTTTATATGACACCACCATCACAGGCATATTCTTGAGCACCTCATCCTGCCTAATCAATTTAACCAGTTCGATTCCATTCATCCGCGGCATGTCGATATCAGTAATCACCAGGCGATAATCTCCACTACGCACCGCGTTCCAGCCATCCATACCATCAACCGCGACATCCACCTCATAACCGTAGGCCTCTAACATTTTTCGTTCCACTTCACGCACAGTAATCGAATCATCAACCACCAGGACTCTGCGACGATCCTCATCCGCACTCTCCTCAGTGCCCACTTTGTCAATCCGTCCTTTCGATATCAGCTTCGCGATCGAACGCGCCATGTCATCAACATCGATAATTAAAGTGGGTGAGCCGTCATCAAGCAATGCCGCCACACTCACATCTTTAACCTTTCCGAGGCGCGGATCGATCACCTGCACAGCCAATTCACGCTCCCCCAGAAAGGCATCAACAATGACACCATATTGACCATGCCTGTCGCTCAATATCACGACGAATAACTCTCTACTTTTAGCGGCTACCTGATCAAGTCCGAACACCTGCGAAGCAGACACCAGACCAATATGCCTTTCATTCCATGTCACATATTGGTGATCCTCTACAAGCTCAATGTTATCCGCAGAAATTTTCAGTAAATGATCAATTCGAGCCAATGGAAAGGCATAGCTTTCACCGCCTATGTCAACCAAAAGCGTTCTGATCACAGACAGTGTCAACGGCAATTGCATTTGAAAACGCGTCCCCTTTCCGGGCTTTGATGAGATTGTCACCACACCGCGCATCTCTTTGACTGAGTCGTGCACCACATCCAGCCCCACACCGCGCCCTGAAATCTCAGTCACCTCACTTCGCGTACTAAAACTAGGCAGAAAAAGAAATTCCAGTAGCTCAACTTCACTCATGTTCGATAGCATCTCTTCACTACTTAAACCGCGCTCTATAATTTTCTGCTTAAGCGAATCAAGATCGACCCCGCGACCATCGTCTTCAACTGTCACTAATAACATGCCAGAGCGATGACGTGCGTCGAGTTTCACAATCGCCTGTGAGGGTTTTCCATTTTCGATGCGAACATCTGGCATCTCAATACCATGATCAACCGCATTGCGCAGCAGATGATTAAGCGGGGCCTTTACCATTTCTAAAACATCACGATCAACCTGCGTTGTCACACCTGTAATTTCAAGCCGAGCATCTTTATCCAGCGAGCGTGCGACATCACGCACCATGCGCTGAAAACCATCGACACCATCAGAGAAGGGGCGCATGCGGCTTGCTAACACTTCACGATGAAGCCTTCCCGCAAGATTGGCCATGCGATAATCAAAATGCTCAAGATCAACCAGGCGATCAGATAAGGCCTCACGCTGCTTCACCGCTTTACGCTGTAATCCAACGATCGACAACTCCAATGCAGGAGACATATTAGCTTCGTTGAATTTCTCACGTAGATTATCCAGCTCACTAACAAGATCAAACTGAAACCGTTTAAAACGCTGCATCGCTTCAATATGGGGGTGTAACCAACGTGCCTCCACCATCGCCTCGCCAGCTAAACCAAGCAGTCGATCCATACGCTCAGTACTGACACGTAAAACACGATCTTTCACCTCCGCTAACGAGGGCGCCTTATCAGGCGGAGAACTAATCGTATTATCAGCAGGGCTCTTTTTAGCAGAATCACTTGCTAGTTCAGCAGGTACAGCCTGCTCTTCATCAACACTATCTGAATCTGAAACATCATCACCAGCAGTTACGATTACGCCCGGTCGCTCACCTGTTAATATGCCCTGAATCGCAAGCACTAATGAATCCAGCTCGGCCCCATTCTTTTTCGTCCAGGACGTGAGCTCAGATTCATCAAGTTTAGCAACATGACTCATCATATCGACACCACTCAAAAGCACATCGATATCAGCACTTATCAGCGTTAGTTCATTTTTCTGGGCTGCAACAAAACAATCCTCCATCGCATGAGAAATACGCACCACAGGATCTATATCAACCATTCGTGCAGCACCCTTAATCGAATGAGAGCCGCGCATCATCGGTTCAAGGTTATCTGTTGCAGAGGGGTCCTGCTCTAATAAAAGCAAGCCATCAGTCAGCATTAATAACTGACCTTCAGCCTCTGTTCTAAAGAGGTCGATCATTGAAAAACTACTTAAATCATCGCTCATACCAGATTTCTCTGTAATGAATTAAACAATAACTCTTGATCTAATAGTCCGACATGCCGTCCTTCTAACTCAAACAGCCCAGCAAGATGTGAATAAATAGAATTGGCAGCCGTAGCCGGTACTTCACGAATATTCTCTTTCCAGATACGATGAGTACCGATAATCTCACTGACAGGGAAAACAAACTGCTCACCGTCTTTAATAAAGATTACCAGGCGCTCAAGGAAACTTTTTCTCGATGCAACTACAGAGTTCTGACAACCTTTATCTACCGACAACAGAATCCCCATCGAAACCCATAACTTCAATTCACCTCTGACATTCACCAGCCCCTTGACCACCGCACTTTTGGAATTGGGGATTCCATGCACAGGGCGCATCTCAGAAATCTCTTTAATCATCTTTGTCGGTAACCCCAACCACTCGTCACCCAGGCGGAAAACAACAATCGATAATGAATCATGACTCTGATTCGTTTTCTCCTTTGCTAACAAAGAAGTCCAATACTCCTGATAGTCCTCAGGCATCGCACGCATTAATAAACTACGACCAGCACTAGAGTAAACATCACAGTTACGACAATGCAGCACATCATCCAGGCGCGGGCATTTTTCCTTTTCATTTCCCCATACACCGATGGTCGACCAACAGTTTTTTATTGGCTCATTCATGCAGACACCTGCTCAATAAAAACATCATTCACTTGCCCTCTCGGCACGCCGTCTAAGGCTCAACGCTTCTGTTACGTTCCCATCTCGTTCAACATGGAGTGCTAAATGAACCAGCGCCTCGCTATGATCAGGCACTAAATATATCGTTTTTCTGAACATAGCCCCTGCCTCTTGCTGGCGATTCGACGCTTCGTAAATAACACCTAATAAGTAATATCCATCGGCGCTACTAAAACGTGAAATTATTTCATGACAAAGCGCTTCAGCACTTTCCAGAGAACCTTCATCAGCTAGACTACGCGCCTTTGATATCAACACCTTTTCATCTTTATTATTTTCTAATTTATTGTGATCAAGATAAGTTGAAAACGGTCGAATCACAGCGCCACCAACTAAATGATCACCTGAGTCTCGCTCACCGCCCGATGATAACGCACTATGCTTCCTGGAAAATTCATGAAATTTCTCGCCATAGCTATCTCTATCGGCTACAACATTCTCAGAATTTTTCTTCACAAATGCAAAGGCACCACGTAATCTCAGCGAGCAAAATTGCTGGTTTAGATTATTGTTCGCCTCTGCGTGACCCACAAACAGTGTTCCACCCGGTGCCAGCATCTTAGAAAGTTCATTCACAGCATATTGCTGGTCTTTACTATCAAAATAGATCAATAGATTACGACAGAAAATCACATCATAATGCCCTCGAAGATGAGCGAAATCATCTTTCAACAGATTTCCCTGTTTGAAACATACTCGCTTTCGGATCCTGTTTTTTAAACGATAACCCTCTGTGGTCGTGGTGAAATAATAATCCCGGAATGACAGATTTTCACTACGAAATGAGTTCTCTCGGTAGACTCCTCTAATCGCCTTATCAATAGAGTGCTGACTAATATCAATAGCATCAATTTTTATTCTCTCGATAGGAAATCCAATTTTATCAAGCACCATCGCAATCGTGTATGGTTCCTCACCCGTTGAACATGGCATGCTCAGCACCTTAAGCATTCGATTGGTATTATCAGGCTGCAACCAGTGACTCTTCACCCGACTGGCTAATACCTCAAACGGAATATCATCTCTAAAGAACCAGGTTTCAGGAATAACAACCATTTCAACCAGTCGTTTAAACTCAGCATCAGAACTCAGCAATACCTCGTAATATTGCGCAAGGTCATCATATTCAGAACTTGCCAGACTACGCTTGATCGCACTTTCGACAGACAAGACCCCTATCGAGCTAATATCTAGCCCTATCTTTTCTTTTAACAATTCCTCTATTTTTTCGAACATCACTCATCTTCTTCAGCTGAACTGCCATACAAAACATCGCAATCATGCTTAGATAGAAGGTGGTCCACATCGACCCACTGAATGATCCCTTTTTCATCCGTCATCATGTTTGAAACATAATTATCTTTTGATGTTTTTGACGCTGTACGGTGAAAACGCTCTACTGCTAGAGAAATAGTTTCTGTTGCATGTTCGACAATCAACCCCAGGTGATGTTTCTGGTCACTATAGCTCGTATAATTAACCAACAAAATCCTTGTACTCATAACCGGTTTTGAGGCTATTTCATCGAGCAACTGGCGCACATCGATCACAGGAACAGGAACTGCGCGATAATTACATAAACCCGCCACATAGCTTGCTGTGTTTGGAAAGTTACTCAGCTTAACCAACGGCACCACTTCGATCACCTTTCTGGCATCAACTACATACCGATCATCACCAATATAAAACAGCAAAAAGAGCATCAGGAATCAATCTTGAATTGAGACACGCCACCCTGAAGGCCATGAGCTGCATCATTCAAACGATCAATCGCACTATTAGACTGGCGTAGTGACTCTACCGTCTGTTGAGCCGACTCACTCAGCTGAATCATCGCCTGTTTGATTTGCTCTGCCCCTTCTGACTGCATATGCATGCCTTCGTGAACAATTTCAAAACGAGGTGTTAATGTCTGAACCTGATCGATAATTTGAGACAGTTGAGCGCCAACCTCACGTACATCATCAACGCTGTTTTTCACCTCTTTTGAGAATTTTTCGACACTCATTACACCGCCAGACACAGCAGACTGCATCTCCTGCACCATCTGTTCGATGTCAAGTGTTGCCACTGCAGTTTGATCAGCAAGGCGGCGGATCTCTGTTGCAACCACCGCGAAACCAACCCCATACTCACCCGCTTTTTCTGCTTCAATGGCAGCATTTAATGACAGCAAATTAGTTTGATCTGCCACCTTGGTAATCGTTGTTACAACCGAATTAATGTTCCCTGCCTTTTCACTTAACACTTCAAGTTTAGAGGCAATCGCATTAGAAGCATCGACCACTGAGTGCATCGTATTTTCCATACTGACTAAACCAGTATGGCCACTGGCAGCGGCTTCTGCTGTACCCGATGCAACCCCGGCGACTTCATCCATCGTATTTACCAGTTCTTTACCCGTCGCAGATATTTCAGTGGCGGTCGCTACAATTTCATTAACCGTCGCCGCCTGCTCAGCCACTGTTGCCTCCTGCTGTTTAGCAGACGCGGCTATTTCGGTCGATGATGAGGTTACCTGAATGCCCGACTGCTGTACCTGTGAGACCAATCCATTGAGGCTACTAATCATGGCTTGAATGCCCTGAGCCATACGACCAACCGCATCATCACTCGTCACGTCAATTTCCCCGGTCAAATCACCCGCGGCTGCACGCTGTACAACCAACTGCACTTTGCCAACCTTTTCTTCAAGGTCCGCCATCGCAATACGGCGCTCTTCCATCAACTCACTTAGATTGTGAACCATCGACTGTAGTCCAGCTCCCAGAGAGCCAATCGCATCATCTCCTGAAAAAGTCACTACGCCAGTCAGGTCCCCTTCAGCGGCACGGTTTACCACATCCAGCAAAACATTAACCTTCTCTTTCAACACTTCTGCTGCTTCATGCTCTTTTTGAGCCTGAATTTTCTGCTGCTGACTCGCGCCATCAACATTGTCAGCCATCGTATTAAATGCCATGCCAAGCTTGCCAATTTCATCCTGGCTTGCCACATCAATTCTGACCGTGAAGTCACCATCGGCACGCTTATTAACCGTATCCATCACCCGTCTCAATGGTGTAGAAAGCCACTTACCTAGCAGAAAATTAGCCAATAATAGACCTAGTACCAACAATGCGACGTTGGCAGCAATTTGAGTGCGGACATCTTTGGCTATCGTTTCATCTATCTGCTGTAACGAATAACTCACTCTAATCGCGCCATTAACGGAATTTTCAGGCACATTGTGACAAGCAAGACAATTGACATCGCCGGGATTTTTTCCAGAAGTCGCACGAAAGGGAGTTAAAACCGTTAGCACACGCCCTTCCACATCCTTATCAAAGTCCTTGCCATCCTGTAGCTCTACAATGTCTTCACCCTTTAACGCACGCATATCCCATTCATCAACAGGGGCTTCTTCTGGAAATCCTGGGCCATACTGTTGATTGACCGGCTCGCCACGAATCACTCTGGCATCAACAACATTATTACGTTTAAGAATTTTGTTTCTCAGAATACTGCGCTGATCCATGGTGTTCGTTAACATCATGGTGTTGAGACTATCAAAATAAAATGTAGCCAGGTCCTGCGTGCGCTCTTCAGCATCATCATGAGCACGCTGTTTCTCTACATAGACGGTATAACCAGTCACCATACTGATTACAAAAACAAAGATGGTGGCAACAGTCAGATTGATCTTCACCCTGACGGACAGCTGACCAAATAACGAACCACTCTCCTGTGATGCCATAAAATACCCTCTAATCCGCTCTAGAACTGTCAATGAAAATAGATTCACAATCCCCGCTTTGCCACAGCAGAAGTTGTCAAGGAATTATACGGCTGAAGATTTCAGAACTTTAGTTAAGTTCCTAACTATGTTTAAGAAAATATAACGCCGAGTACTGAAAGCCTATTGAGGATAAAGCGATTTTTTCAACCCAGTTCTCGCTCACCGCAGATCAGCGGCTTGTACGATAGCAAGTAACATAGAATACAGTCCTATTCAGGGTATTGTGTTGTGCCAAATGAAAGACCTACAGAGACAAAATTGAGTAAAAGTACAGCGCGTATGGAACATATCAGAACAAAGAATCAGCTAAAGAACTATAGCGATGGATGCCCAATATTTTTAAGGAACCTCTGAATAAATCTGGTTGAATTTGAACTGCGAAGAAATTATTCCAGTTCATTTCGGAGTGAGCTGTAATAGTGGCTCTATTACTTCGATCATCGGAACAAACAGGGGCAGTTTCAGCCAGCATAAAACAACCATGACTTATTCAGAAGTTCCCTAACTGAATAGCGATATTATCGAACGCTTTAAAATGCTCGCCCTATCGAAAAGCTTACAATATCCATGTGGCTTTCAGGTTGTTCGAACCCCGACACCACATCACTCTTGGCAAAACGATAACTGTCATAAGAAAAATTGACATATGCCCCCCTTCCTGCCTCACCACGTATCAATTGAAAGCGATGTGTAAAAAAGAGAGAAGGCCTCTTACCTGGCTTAAGTTCAAGCGAAAATGCATTAATCGTTTCATTAGTATAAACAGGGTATTTAATCCCAGCCCGCCACAAACTCCTCCAGATATCAGCTTTTTTTTCCATCCCTAACGAAAACCGGGTAAACGCTATATCAAAAACTTCCTCATAGCCAGAAACCCTCCCTCCCTGCGAGGAGATACCATTGCCAATGTCTCTCGACCAACTATCCAATCCTAAACCGGCAAGTAAATCTAATGAAGACCCCCATATGAAGTTCTTCAATCGATAACCACCAGTCAATTCAGCAGCAGCCCCGAAATAATCAACGCTTGCGGCGGCAAAATGACCAAAAACCTGAGTTTGACCATCATAATCAACTAGACGACTATAGACGATTGAGCTATCCACCCGATAAAGCAGTCCACTAGCCAATCGTCCTTCATTGCCATGAGAAACATTAAAGCGTACCCGGGGACCTTGCTCTGTTAGCAGTCGCGTGCCAGCCCTGTCAAACTCCTGCCAACGGTACAGTTCAAGGCCTGCGCTAACCTCAGTTACCCCCTCGTATGTTGATTCAGCAGCAATAACAGTTGAATTAGAAAATAAGAGAAAAACACTGAAAAAAGTGAAAGCGGTAATTTTTTTCATTCTAAATATTGCCTCACAATCAAGCTTAGTTATGATAAACAGGAAACCTAAAGATTATTATGAATAGCGATTTTTGATACAGCACACGACCAGGCAACGCAATTATATAATGACGCCACAAAGCAGAATATAGCTTACAACGAAAAACCGATGTATTTGACGATAGCTGAACTGAAGAGAACCTTCAACGCTAATTAGATATTAATTTCACCCACTACCACTACGCCGAAAACAAAGTGGGAGATTTCACTCCTCATCCACGAGTCGAAAATCAATGTCGGACAGATCCCCCGACGAGTCCCATTCATTACCCCATTGATCCGCTGAAATATAATCTTCAGTCAGCTCTTCATCCAGATCCAGGTCTTCATTTCTTGGGCCGCTCATAAATACATCCTCGCTTAACTATACTCGAATCCCATAAACAGCTTCCCTTAACCTTTCAGGAAGCGCCAGACACAAATACAACTGCTAGTTTATATATCGGCTTGTAATAGCAAGACTTAATAGCAAGGGAATAAGCGAAAACGTTAATTTACCAGGGTACGATCGCTCTCTTTACACTGCAGCACTACAGGCAAAGCGATAATCTTTCGAGGCACAGAATGCCAGCCATTCAGAAAAGAACTGATTCACTCGCCGCTTTTCAATTGGATAACGTAACTTTTTATTTGGATAAGTGTAGATGCGGGCAAAACCCGTTTTGTTTTGATAGGTCAGTACTTCAGCAACCCGCGCGTCATTATAGACCTTCACTTTCAGATACATATCGGGAACGATTTTGTTATCTTCAAGCGCATGAAGGAAAGCAATGGTTAACGTGTATTTTCCTCGCTCCACCACATTCATGTGCAGGTCAGGCAGGTCTCTGGATGATGAGAGTATTGCCGTATCGACACCCATATCAGGCACCAGCCTGGCCAATGCTTGATAGTTCTCTTCGTACATCACCATTAATGGCTTTTTATCTGGTATTAACATTAATTTACACAACCACGCTTCAACATATTTTATATATCGACCACATCAAGAAACAGTTGATGCATTATTAAGCACTCTATTGGCACCACTCTCGCTGTAAACGATTTCGATTCAGAATCAACCACTGCAGTGCGATAATTGGGCTGGCAGAGTTGATGCGTCCACTATTCAGCAGTGCTACCGCCTCTTCAAAAGTGACCACACTCACCTTAATATCTTCACCCTCATCAGCAAGTCCATGTACGCCACCGGCCTCAGTCGTATCGACCCTACCGCAATAGAGCACCGTAGATTCCGTCGTGCCCCCTGGGCTCACCAGGTAATCACACACATGCTCTAATTGCTCGATCACACAGCCCGCCTCTTCAGCCATCTCTCGATGCGCTACCCCTTCTGCACTCTCACCTTCATCAATAATACCGGCCACAATTTCAATCAACCAGGGACTTGCTGGAAAATCTAACGCGCCCACTCGAAACTGCTCTATCAAAACGACTTCGTCACGCACAGGATCATACGGCAACACAGCAACCGCATGTCCACGCTCAAAGATCTCACGCGTTAACACATCGCTCCATTCACCATCATATTTTCGATGTCTGAGACGTAGGCGAGCAATGCTAAAAAAACCTTTATAACAAACCGTTTTCTCAATGATCTCTAAGTTATCGTCCACCACCACTCCACCCCTCTTTCAATCACTGTTATTATAGCGATAAAACTTAACATCTCTTTCAACTTTTACGGCCGCCTATCTTCGGGAATGAACAGACAATCACAAAACCATCTATGGCCACTATTATTTGTCGTGCTGTTAGCCATTATCGCAGTCTTTTCGCTAAAGGCTAAGCAAGATGAGGTCAATAAACCGACATTCGTTTTAGGCTGGCAGAAGGCAACGCCATTCATTGAACCACGACGAGCACTGGCAGCAGCAACATACAACAATTACATCTATGTGCTCGGTGGCATTGACGCCACGAACAATTACGTTCGATCAGTGGAATACAGCAAAATTAGTGCCGATGGCTCCCTCAACAAGTGGCAAAAAACTAGCAACCTGAATGAAGGCCGCTTTTACCTCGCAGCCGCCGCGATCAATGGTTACCTATTTGCCATCGGTGGCGCCAGGGGTGCACTTGGCGAAAACAACATCCCCGTTGCGACTGTAGAAAAAGCAAAAATCAATCCTGATGGCTCTCTAGGCAGGTGGGTAATAACTGAGGCGCTCACCACTCCCCGACGCGGCTTAACCGTTAATCAACATGATAATCGCATCTATGCACTCGGGGGGTATAACGGCATTTTTTTACATTCGATCGAGCACACTACGGTCAATAAAGACGGCAAACTGAACGAGTGGCGGCTGTCGCCTCAACAGTCAACAGTCGATCGTTATATCCATTCATCTGCGATCGCTGGCAATCGGCTGTACCTGCTCGCAGGACACATGAAAAACGATCAAACGGTCAGCTATGGCGATGTCGAAGTCAGTCGGATAGCTGATAACGGAGAGTTGTCTGCATGGCAGGTTGAATCCACCGCACTACTGACTCCCCGCTTTATTGCCTCCGCATTTTCACTCGACAATTACCTCTATATTTTAGCCGGGCATGATGGCGCAAAAAGACTGGGTAGCGTCGAATTCGCACCCATCGATCACAATGGAGATGTCGGACAATGGCAGCTCACCGCCCCGCTAAATAGCTCCCGCAGCGGTACGGCGGTTATCACCCACAACAAACGCGTCTACGTGCTTGGTGGTATCAACCAGAACAAGGTACTTAATAGTGTGGAAACAGCTATTCAATCAACAAATGGAAATTTAGGCGCCTTATCAACAACCTTTCGGTAGAAAGGTCGGTTCAAAATCTAATCATTTGCGGCGTTTTTATCAGCCTCATCTTGCCGCTTTCTTTCTAATGCCAACGCTTCTTCTCGCTCTTCTTCTTCGCGAAGTTTGCGATTCTTCTTATCATCTAGCGTCAAAAAAACTAAAAAAGCGACGACCATCAATACAATGCCAATCTGTATGTATATTGCTAACATCCTGCCCCCTTGATTCTCATATACTGCATATCGTTTTCACAACAATATACACGATACACTAGAGCTTCACGCTTTTCCTAATATTTCTATCGGTTTTGAGCGCCCGTAGCTGAAAGCAAAATGACACGGCAGCACTTATAAATGGAACGGGCTTACACAACCTGATTAATGCCGACCTTTGATTGAGCAGAAGCGCTTTCTGCCTCTGACAACACTGAATCTTGCTGACGTCGTAACTGTTGCCGGCGTTCACGGTGAGTGCGGGTATCAAGTAGAGATGATTGATGCTTCTCACGACGCTCAGATTGACGCCGATCGCGTGATTTAGCTTTACGGCGCTCATGGGTAAGCGGTTGAACGGGCCTCGCCTCATTGCCCGCCTGATCGCGGTAGCGATAGGCAACACTTTCCGTCTCCTGCACGGCATCAGGCTTAGTCAATAACAAAGTCTTATTGCGCTGCGTGCCCACATCATCGGGACGAATATATTGAGGGTCAAACATTATCACCATACACCTACCAATACCGCTTGAGATATTCGAATTATAACATGATTATTTCATTTCAAAATGCCACCGATCTCGCGTTAACCCTTTACTTTCAAAGTGATAACCATCAAGCACTGCAATTAACCTCCGGGTGCGTCAGCAATAATCACGGTTCGCTTCGGCGCCGGTAAGCCTTCTACGGTGAGGGATCGGTTGTTGGGATCGAGAAAATCGGGCAATGAATCAAATGTCATCCAGTCCGTGCTTCGTTGCTCATCAAGCGAGGTCACGGCAACATCCACTTTGCGAATATTCCTGAAACCACAACGCGCCAGCCACCGCTCTAGCGCTAAAACAGAGGGAATAAACCACACATTGCGCATTTTGGCGTAGCGCCCCTGTGGCACTAATACAGTATCCACACCGCCATCAACCACTAACGTCTCCAGTACCAATTCACCACCTGCGCGCAATAATGCGCGCAACTCATGAAGATGATCAATCGGTGAACGTCGGTGATACAGCACTCCCATCGAAAAAACCGTATCAAAACCATTCAATTTTTGCGGCAAATGCTCAATACCCAGCGGTAACACATAGACCGGCGCCTGAGGCATATACTGCTGCAGTGCCTGATATTGCATCACAAACAACATGGTTGGATCGATACCAGCGACCAGTTCCGCCCCGTCACCCGCCATACGCCAGGCGTGATAACCGTTACCACAACCGACATCCAGCACATGACGCCCCTTTAACGGTGAGATGTGCTGTTGCAGCCGCGCCCACTTCCAGTCCGAACGCCACTCGGTATCAATATCGATGCCAAACACTGAGTAGGGCCCTTTCCGCCACGGATGCAAAATACGAAGTTGGCGTTCAATTTCGGTGGCCGTTTCGCCATCAACATCGTCGGCCCTGCCTATCCGCACGCGATTGGACGACAGGTCAATCGACGAGGGCTTGATTTTTGGCAGCTCACCGACCACTGCCCGCCACTTTGCAAGATCGCCATGCCCACGCTCAAAGCTCTCAGCTACTGTTTCAGGTAATGTATCGAGCCAAAGCTCAAGCGGTGAGCCCAAAAGCCGCTCATAAAGGCTGTTATATACAGTCATTTGACTGCAACAAAGGAGACAAAATTAAGACACTGGAACCACTGACGTACTTCGCTAAAACCGGCACTTCGCAAACGCGCTTCATGTTGCTCACGCGTATCTGGCACCAACACATTATCTAATGCCGCGCGTTTTTGGCTCACTTCTAATTCACTGTAGCCATTACTTCGCTTGAAGGCGTGGTGCATCTCAGTAAAAAACTCAGCCTCCGAGTCATCATCGAAGGTCAATTTTTCAGACAATAACAAAACTCCGCCCGGCAACATGCCGTCATAAATTTTCTTGACCATCTCAGCTCGGTGAGATTGATCAATAAACTGCAACGTCAAATTCAAGACCACAACAGAGGCGAGCTCAATCGCTACATCCTGAATATTCGCACATAAAAAATCGACAGGCACATCCGCCGTCTCATCTTGCACATATTGACGACAACGCAACAACATCGCCTCAGAATTATCGATGGCGACAATATGGCAACCTGGCTGCGTTAAGCGACGGCGCATCGATAACGTCACCGCCCCCAGCGAACATCCCAGATCATACAGCCGGCTATCTGCCTGTGCATATTGGGCGGCAAGGAGGCCAGCCACATTAATCAAGGTGCTGTAACCTGGGACTGAACGGTTGATCATATCAGGGAAAACATCAACTACCGTCTCGTCAAAGCTAAAATCTACAATCTCATCGAGCGGCGCTGCATACAGCTGATCCGGGCCCGTTCTTTTCATTTAAAACACCTTCATACCGATGCAGACCGCATCATAAGCTACAAATCGGCATTATACCCTGCTCACATCGACTCACGCCAAAACCATAAAAAAAGAGGATTACAACGAATCACTTTACTACTACGAAATTTTTCCTAAGTGACTCTACAGTCTTACAGACATTCAAGCGATAGAATGTAAATTACCGGAAACTGAGAAACCTACCATTGAGATGCACCGAGGCAGGCCATGAACTATCCAAACTCACTATTGCTGCGTGCTTGATTAGTAGCTTGCTCGTGCGTGCCAGTCACAAGGCCACCGACACCTCTCATCACTCTTCATAAAAAAAGCTAACAATCATAGAAAGTATCGCCAGTGACTATGCCGGGATAAAGCAACACTGGCGATTTTACCTTTACGCAGCCGACACGTTAGCCTGCTCTTCACCCTTACCAAAGTTCAAGTCACCTGCCTCTAACGAGATTGCAACGATATCACCCGCCTGATATTTTCCAGCCAGGATTTCCTGTGCCAGACGATTTTCCAGTTTACTCTGAATCGCGCGTTTCAACGGCCGTGCACCATAGACAGGATCAAAACCAGCCTCTCCCAATTTATCAAGCGCCTCATCACTAATCTGAAGACCGATATCACGCTCTTGCAGACGCTCACGTAGGTAATCGATCTGAATATCGGTAATCGCACGAATCTGCGCCTGCGCCAATGGATGAAAGACCACCACATCATCGATTCGATTAATAAACTCAGGACGGAAGTGGGCACTAACGCTTGCCATCACCGCCTCTTTCATCACCTCGTAATTCTCTTCACCCGTCATTTCCTGAATCACCTGCGAACCAAGATTGGATGTCATCACGATCACCGTATTACGAAAATCAACCGTACGCCCATGACCATCGGTCAAGCGACCATCATCCAGTACCTGCAATAAAATATTAAAGACATCAGGATGCGCCTTCTCAACTTCATCCAGCAGCACAACGGAATAAGGCTTACGACGCACCGCCTCAGTCAGATAACCCCCCTCTTCATAACCGACATAACCAGGAGGTGCACCAATCAAACGCGCCACCGAATGCTTCTCCATAAACTCAGACATATCGATGCGCACTAACGACTCTTCAGTATCAAACAGAAACGATGCGAGGGCCTTAGTCAATTCTGTCTTACCCACACCCGTCGGCCCCAGAAATAGAAATGAACCGTTGGGTCGCTTAGGGTCAGACAGTCCGGCGCGTGAACGACGAATCGCATCCGACACCACTTTCACTGCCTCTTCCTGACCAATCACACGTCGGTGTAATTCATCTTCCATACGTAGCAGCTTTTCACGTTCACCTTCTAACATGCGCGTCACAGGAATACCGGTCCACTTTGAAACAATCTCAGCAATCTCTTCTTCCGTGACGTTATTGCGCAGCAGCGTCATATCCTGCATCTCGGCCTGACCCGCCATATCGAGCTGTTTTTCCAGCTCTGGAATGCGCCCATACTGTAGCTCCGACATGCGCGCCAGATCACCCGCACGACGCGCTGTCTCCAGCTCCATACGCACACTATCAAGCACTTCCTTTATCTTCTGCGTCCCCTGCAGTGCCGCCTTCTCCGCCTTCCACACCTCTTCGAAGTCAGCAAACTCAAGGCCTAAACGATTGATCTCATCATCCAGAATCGCCAGGCGTTTTTTCGATGCCTCATCGCTCTCTTTACCCAGCGCCTCGCGCTCAATCTTAAGTTGAATCAGGCGTCGCTCAAGCTTGTCCATTACCTCTGGCTTGGAGTCGATCTCGATACGAATCCGACTCGCCGCTTCATCGATCAAATCAATCGCCTTATCTGGCATCTGACGATCCGTAATATAACGATGCGAAAGCACTGCCGCCGAGACAATCGCAGGATCAGTAATCTCCACCCCGTGATGCACTTCGTACTTCTCTTTCAGCCCACGCAAGATCGCAATGGTGTCTTCAACACTGGGTTCATCAACCAGCACCTTCTGAAAACGGCGTTCGAGCGCCGCATCTTTTTCAATATACTGACGATACTCATCCAGCGTGGTCGCGCCGACACAATGTAGTTCGCCGCGTGCCAACGCAGGCTTTAACATATTGCCGGCATCCATCGCCCCTTCAGCTTTACCCGCACCGACCATGGTGTGCAGTTCATCGATAAAGAGAATCACTGAGCCTTCCTGCTTTGAGAGATCATTCAACACACCTTTGAGGCGTTCTTCAAACTCACCGCGGAATTTTGCGCCCGCAATTAACGACCCCATGTCAAGTGACAAAAGACGCTTACCCTTAAGGCCCTCCGGCACCTCACCATTCACAATGCGTTGCGCTAGCCCTTCGACAATCGCAGTTTTACCAACGCCTGGCTCGCCGATTAATACCGGATTATTCTTAGTGCGACGCTGCAATACCTGAATAGTGCGACGAATCTCGTCATCACGCCCAATCACCGGGTCAAGTTTTCCCTGTTCAGCACGCTCAGTCAGATCAATCGTAAATTTCTCAAGCGCCTGACGCTGTTCTTCGGCATTGGGGTCATCAACACTTTCACCGCCACGCATCTCATCAATCGCTTTTTCAAGCGCCCCTTTTACCGCGCCAGCACTGCGCATGGCATTGCCCAACGGCCCTTTATCTTCAACGGCGGCGAGCACAAAAAGCTCACTCGAGATAAATTGATCATCCCGTTTTTGCGCCAGCTTGTCGGTCACATTTAACAGACGTCCAAGGTCGTTTGAAATATGAAGATCGCCATCCGTGCCTTCAACACTCGACAGATGATCCAGTGCTTCACCTAATTGAGAACGCAATGCATTCACATTCACATCAGCGCGACTCAACAGTGGCCGCACCGTGCCACCTTGCTGGTCAAGCAGTGCCGTCATTAAATGCATAGGCTCGATAAACTGATGATCACGTCCAACCGCAAGGCTTTGCGCGTCTGCTAATGCCATCTGGAATTTACTTGTCAATCGATCCATTCTCATTGGAAAACCCTCTCTATCTTAATTATCTTAAACATACATCTGTTTATCTCTAGATACTATCTATACCTGATACTATCTATATAGGCACCTTTGATGACTTTTCAAGCATCCTCAAATACAAGCGTTTTACTCGGGTTTAGATTGCGCAGATAATGGTTAAACCTGTTATCTTAAAATTATTATCTTGCGCTAAGTACCGCCTCTAATTTTCAACCACAGGAGCCCAATACTGGAAGATGGCAGCTGATACAAACCATCACACTGTCAGGTCACCACTCGCGCCACATACAATATCGGCGCAGCAGGTAATCGAACAGCTACAGGCCTCCACCCACGGCCTCACGCTTGATGAAATCAAAAATCGGCAAGTGCAATACGGTGTCAACACACTGCCGCGTTCAAAACCAACTAGTATTGTCACCATTTTTTTTCGTCAGTTTCTCAGTCCACTGGTCTATATTTTATGCCTTGCTGCACTGATTTCACTGCTAATCAGCGAATGGAGTGATGCCGCCTTCATCACCCTCGTGTTACTGATCAACGCCATCATCGGCACCGCACAGGAGTATTCAGCACAGCATAATGCGGAGGCACTCAGCGCGCTGGTCACCACCTACACACATGTAGTGCGAGAAGGCGAAGCATTTGAGATCAATGCCGAGTCACTCGTTCCCGGTGATATTGTGTTACTGGAGAGTGGCAGCAAAGTGCCCGCCGACATTCGCCTCATCACCACTCAGGGACTGGCCATTGACGAGTCGCTACTGACTGGCGAATCGGCACCCGTTAATAAAGATGAAAGCAAAATAAGCGCGGCTGAAAGTGCGCTGAGTGAACGGACCAGCATGGCCTTTGCCGGCACCCATGTCACTTACGGCCGGGCCACAGGCATCGTTACAGCCACCGCTAGTGCCACCGAACTAGGACGGCTGGCCAATGCTATCCTCGGCACAAAAAAAACCGAATCACCGCTGCAACTGCGGATGGAAAATCTGGTCTTTCGCATCGGTATTGCGGTCGCGATTGCCGCCATTATCGTTGCCACCATCACTCTGGCACGTGACCTGCCAATGCACGAAGTCTTTATTCTCGTGGTCGCACTCGCCGTCGGCGCAATCCCCGAAGGACTACCGGTGGCAATCACGGTGGCACTCGCCATCGGTATGAACCGCATGGCGAAACGCAATGTCATTGTGCGCCGTCTGATCGCGGTCGAATCACTCGGTTCCTGTACCTTTATCGCCTCCGATAAGACCGGCACGCTAACCCTGAACGAACTGACCGCACGCTACATTAGCCTGCCTGGCTCTGCCCTGTTTGAACTCACTGGTCAGGGTGTCATTCCCGATGGGAAAGTAAAATTGATCAAAGGCGAAGCGACACCCGCCCAATCAGAGCAGTTAAAAAATGTAGCGCTAGCGGCTGCCCTGTGCAACGAAGGTTTTCTGGGACAGCGAGCAGGCAACTGGACACAGCATGGCGACACGGTCGATGTCGCATTGCTGGTGATGGCCTACAAACTCGGCATCACGCAGCCCGAGGCAGGTAGCCAATATGCGACGATTGCCCAGATTCCATTTGAACCTGAGCACCGTTTTGCCGCCACACTTCATCATCATCGCAACGACACCTTCAATACCATCTTCGTTAAAGGGGCGACAGAGCGTGTCATCAAAATGTGTAGCCACATGCTGACTCATAATGGCAGCACCACACTCGACCCACACTGCGTCGAAAATGAAATGATACAGCTCGCCTCCGATGGACATCGCGTATTGGCGCTGGCGATGGGGCAGACCCACCGGGATGAAAATGACTTTGCTGAAGCACATCTGAGCGGACTAACATTGATCGGTCTGGTCGCGATGGTTGACCCGCTGCGTGAAGAGAGCCGCAGCGCATTGATCGCCTGCCGCAGCGCCGGTATCGAAACCGCTATGATTACCGGCGACCACCCCGCTACCGCACTTTCAATTGCACGCGAACTAAGCCTCGCCAGTGAGACCAGTGATGTGATCAGTGGTGCGCAACTCAAGCAGATAGCGCCAGGTGATCACGCGACTATCGATGCCATCACTCAACAACACCGCGTCTTTGCACGCATCGAACCACAACAGAAGCTACAACTGGTGGAGTCGCTAAAACGCAACGGTCACTTTGTGGCGGTCACCGGGGATGGTGCAAATGACGGCCCCGCGATGCAAGCGGCCCACGTAGGGGTCGCGATGGGTAAAAAAGGGACCGACGTTGCGCGCGAAAGTGCCGACATCATCCTCTCCGATGACAACTTCAATTCGATCGTTGCCGGTGTCGAAGAGGGACGCGTCATCTACAACAACATTCGCAAGGTGATCTTCCTGTTGCTCTCCACTGGCGCCGCGGAAGTGGTGCTATTTATGCTGGCACTGATCAGCGGCCTGCCGCTGCCACTGCTTGCCGTACAACTGCTGTGGCTCAACCTGATTACCAACGGCATTCAGGATATCGCGCTCGTCTTTGAACCCAAAGAGGGCGACGAGATGAACCGTTCCCCTCGCGCCCCCAAAGAGCCTATTTTTAATCGGCTGATGATCGAACGTATCGCAGTCTCAGGACTACTGATCGGCAGCCTCGCCTTCGCCACCTTCTACTTCCTGCTACAAAATGGATTTTTGATCGATGAAGCGCGCAATGCAACGCTGCTGTTGATGGTGCTATTCGAAAACGTCCATGTGTTTAATAGCCGTTCCGAGACCCGTTCAGCACTCTCCCACAACCCATTGCGCAACCCGCTGCTACTGTTTGGTACGCTAGCAGCACAGCTGCTCCACATCGGTGCAATGTACACCCCACTGATGCAGCAAGTACTGCATATCCAGCCAATCTCCTTTGAAAACTGGTTGAAACTTCTCGGCGTAGCATTGATACTGCTGCTCGTCATGGAAGCGCACAAAATGCTATACAAGCACAGGACATCATAATCAATAGAAAAAGCCGCGAGAATCGTTTTAATGGCAACACTTACACTACCGTCAGACATCAAAAAAACTGTCAAAGCTGCACTCAAAGAGGATATTGGTAAAGGAGACGTCACCGCCTCACTGATTCCTCCGGAGACCACCGCTACCGCCACCGTGATCACGCGTGAAACGGCAATTCTATGCGGACGCGAATGGTTCACTGAAACCATGCTGCAAATGAGCGATGAAATATCGATCAACTGGCAGGCACAGGACGGTGACCTGATCAGCGAAAACCAGACCCTGTGCACCATTAAAGGCCCTGCGCGCGCCATCCTCAGCGCAGAGCGCGTCGCGCTGAATTTCCTGCAACTGCTCTCCGGTATCGCCACGGAGTCACGCCGTTACGCCGATCGCGTCAAAGGGCTAAAGACCGCCATCCGCGATACCCGTAAAACGATCCCCGGCCTGCGCCTCGCACAGAAATATGCGGTACGCTGCGGCGGCTGCGAAAATCACCGCATTGGCCTTTACGATGGTGTTTTGATCAAAGAAAATCACATCCTCGCCTGCGGTTCGATCACCAAAGCGGTCGAGAAAATTCGCGCCAGCCATCCCAGGATGCCGATCGAGGTCGAGGTCGAGAACCTGGAGGAATTCCACGAAGCGCTGGCAGCCAAAGCGGACATGCTACTGCTCGACAATTTTGATCGCGCGACACTACAGCGCGCCGTGATTCTCAACAAGGGTCAGGCCAAACTGGAGGCTTCCGGCGGCGTTACCTTTGATGAGATCCGCGGTCTCGCTGAAAGCGGTGTCGACTACATCGCGATTGGCACCCTCACCAAAGATATCCAGTCCATCGATCTCTCAATGCGTTTTACCACCGACACCTGAAATACTGTCGCCTAAAACACTGTCACAAGAGAAGCCTGATTTCAGCCGCATAATTCTGCTAAAATCTGGCGCATTGTCTATACCCCAAAATTAGGATTCCAATGCGCGCTTCAAAGTTTCTCTCCGCCACCCTCAAAGAGACCCCTGCCGATGCAGAGGTGATCAGCCACCAACTTATGCTGCGCGCGGGGATGATCCGTAAACTCGCCAGCGGCCTCTATAGCTGGCTGCCGTTTGGCCTACGGGTGCTGCGTAAAGTCGAAAATGTAGTGCGTGAAGAGATGAATCGCGCCGATGCGCAGGAGCTATTGATGCCGGCGGTACAGCCCTCGGAGCTGTGGCAGGAGACCGGCCGCTGGGACCAGATGGGGGCTGAGATGCTACGCCTGCAGGATCGACACGGGCGCGACTTTTGCTTTGGCCCAACCCACGAAGAAGTGATCACTGACCTAATCCGTAACGAAATCCGCAGCTATAAACAGCTGCCCGCCACCTTCTATCAGGTGCAGACCAAATTTCGCGACGAGCGCCGCCCACGCTTCGGGGTGATGCGTGCACGTGAATTCCTGATGAAGGATGCCTACTCGTTCCACGCCACGGATGAGTCACTACAGGAAACCTACGACAAGATGTACGCCGTCTATTCGCGCATTTTTGAACGACTCGGCCTCGACTTCCGCGCCGTACTCGCCGACACCGGCGCGATCGGCGGCAGCGCCTCACATGAGTTCCATGTACTGGCCGATTCCGGTGAAGATGCGATCGCCTTTTCATCCGACAGCGACTACGCCGCCAACGTTGAACTGGCTGAAGCGATCGCACCCACAGGCGAACGCGCCGCGCCAACGGCTGACATCGCAACCGTTGATACGCCAAATCAACAGAGCATCTCAGAGGTTTCTAAAGCCCTTAAAGTGGCGCCAACACAAACCCTGAAAACACTACTGGTGAAGGGTGTTGAAGATTCAGTGGTTGCATTAGTGCTACGTGGTGACCACGAATTAAATGCTCTCAAGGCAGAAAAACTTGAGCAGATCGAAGCACCTTTGACCTTTGCCAACGCCGAGCAGGTTAAGGCAGCGGCCGGTTGTGAACCGGGTTCAGTCGGGCCAAAAGGTTTAGCGATCACTGTGATTGCAGATCATAGTGCGGCGCACGCAGCTGACTTTATCTGCGGCTCAAACAGTGACGGCCAACATCTAAGCGGTGTCAACTGGGATCGCGATCTGCCCGAACCAATCACTGCGGATATTCGCAACATCGTTGAAGGCGACGCCTCACCAGATGGCAACGGTACCTTATCGATCCGTCGTGGCATCGAGGTGGGACATATCTTCCAGCTGGGCCAGAAGTACAGTGAAGCGATGAAGGCGACCTGCCTCAACGATCAGGGCAAAACTGTCACGATGACGATGGGCTGTTACGGCATCGGCGTATCGCGTGTAGTTGCCGCCGCAATCGAGCAGAATAACGACGACGGTGGCATCATCTGGCCGGAGGCGATTGCGCCATTTCAGGTGGCACTACTGCCGCTCAACATGCACAAGTCTCAGCGGCTGCGTGAGGCGTGTGAGGCGCTCTACGACGAATTGACAGCTGCAGGCATCGAAGTACTGTTTGAAGACCGCAAAGAGCGTCCTGGGGTGATGTTTGCCAATGTCGACCTGATCGGTATCCCACATCGCCTGGTGCTCGGTGAACGCGGCCTCGACGCAGGTATTGTCGAATACAAACATCGCCGTGATGCTGAAGCGAAAGAAATCCCGTTGACCGAGATTGTTGAACTGGTCAAAAATCACGGATAACTACTCAAGCAAAACACCCGCCTGACGATCTAATCAATAGGATTATCGCAGCGGGTGTTTATGTTCAATCAAACCAGAAAAATGCTTTTGTCACCTCCCTGGCTCCTGGTGCTGGCATGCTGCTGCCTGCTCACCAGCTCGCCATTATTGGCCAAAGAGACCGCGCTCGACTCTGAATTACGCAATCTACTGATCAATGCCATCAATGATAGTGAAAGCTTTCAGAACCGCTTCGATGCCGAGGTGTGGCTGCTGGACATGTCACAACGCCTGCAACGCCGCGTCCGAAAACAGGATAAGAAAACCCAGCTGGGACTGCTCAAACTAATTCACGCGGAGGCAACCCGTGCGGAACTAGCACCCGAGCTGGTGTTAGCCGTGATCGAGGTCGAGAGTAATTTTGATCGTTGGGCGCTCTCTCATGCAGGCGCTCAGGGCTTAATGCAGGTGATGCCGTTCTGGCTCAAAGAGATCGGCAAACCAGGAGACAATCTGTTTCATGTGCAAACAAACCTGCGCCTTGGCTGTACCATTCTGAAATACTATCTGGATAAAGAGAACGGTGATCTTACCCGCGGGTTAGCACGCTATAACGGTAGCCTGGGGCGAAATGTCTATCCCAATAAAGTATTTAATGCACTCAGGGAACGCTGGTATCGGCAATAAAGCACGTTGCTCGTGTAGGGGCGTTTAATACTCGCCGAGATAGTCTCTGGCAATCTCAACATGACGAAAATAAGTCGAATTTCGAATAAAGTTCTTACGTATTGAAGTCAACCAGGCACGATCAAAGTCACAACTCGTGACGATCTCCTGCAACACAATTTGTTGCATATCGATATCAATACGCATCAGACACCGGTCATTAAGCTTGGCAAGCATTTGAGTCTCTGAATGCCGCTGTATCTCCCAGTTATCCAGCATAACCACTTTTGCCAACACCTCGTTCACATTAAACGTGACCGCCTTTAACTTCGATAAATCCACCACTTCTACCAAAGGCGTGTAGTCATCAGGCTTTTCATACCACGCCTGCGCGGGCATTGAAGCTGCGGTAACCATAAAAAACACAAACAACGCAATACGCATACTTTGACTATCTCTGTAACAAACTCTGGAATTATTTATTTTTAATAAGGCGTTAAGCACTTAATCGCTCCCAAAAGCACCATGCCACTTCCCTGCGACAATCTGTCACATTTCTATCTTCTCTTCAAGCCGCTAATATAGATTCACGTTAAACAAGCGTGGTTCCCCCCTTCTCTCCCCCCCCTCCGTCAACATCTGGGAGAGAAGGTCTTTTTCACCAGGCTAATAGATAGCACTCCGCCTCCATCCCGCAAGCTCATCATGTCGTAGCTCAAATGGCGGCCAATACTGATTATCTGATTTCAGGGTTAACATGGTCTCCTTACCGCTCAGGCTTAACATCTTGACACGCACAGAATCCTGCCCCTCAATCTCATTAAGGCGCTTTACAAAGCCATCCAGATCACTGATCGCGACCCCTTCCAGCTCGGTCAATATTCCAGAGGGGTAAATCCCATAATGCGCGGCCGGGCTTCCTTGCCAGATCCAGGAGACATACAGCCCCTCATTGTTTCGACCTCGCTGATAAGCGACTTCACGCTGCTGGCGATGAAAGATCGCCCCCGCCCAACTGACAAATCGCGCCAAACCTGCACCATCTAGAGCCTCAGTCTGCAAAGAAAATGGTGATCTCACCCGCGGCCTAGCCCGTTACGACGGTAGTCTTGGCGCGATGTCTATCCCAATAAAGTCTTTAATGCACTGAGAACACGCTGGTATCAGCAATAATCAGCGCCATAGTGCTCATAAAGAGGCTTGATTTTATAATGATTGGGCGGCGCTATCACTATTCAGACTTTGAGCCGCCGTTTTGTTTACCACAGGTATTTTAAACCAGAATAATGCACCGCCATCCGGCGCATTTTCATAGCCAATAGAGCCATCGTGCGCTTCGACAATCCATTTACATATATTTAACCCCAGCCCCGTTCCTGCTACCTTGCGGCCACTTGACCCATCCGCCTGACTAAACCGGGTAAATATTTTATGCTGAAATCCTTCAGGTACTCCCTTTCCATAGTCACGAATACTAATTTTTATTTCATCACCAACCCTGCATGAAGCTATTTCAACCACACCCTTCGCGGGAGAGAACTTGATTGCATTAGAGATAAGGTTATCAAAGACCTGTTGAATTCGATGACCATCGACTTCCATAAAAAGGGCGCCCTCCCCATCATTTGAATGAACAAGCGTCACATTAAACTGGCTCGCATAACTTTCTTGCCGCTTAACAACCTCATCAATCATACTACTCGAATCCACTTTTTTCAGATGAAGTTCAATGAGGCCTGAAGATAATTTCTGCATATCCAGAAGATCATTAATTAGTAACGTCAAACGCTCACTATTAGATAAAGCAGTTTTCAGTAGTTCAGTTCTTTTTTGAACATCGTTATCCAGCACACCATTAGCGATAATACTTAATGCACCATAAATCGCTGTTAATGGTGTACGTAGCTCATGGCTTACCGTCGAGATAAATTCATCCTTCATTCGGTCAAGCTCTTGCAACTCGAGATGCGCTACTTCTAGCGTACTATGTGCCAATTCAAGCTCACTAGTCTGATTTAATAACTGTGACGTTCGTTCAGCCACTCGCTGCTCTAAATGGCTATTAACATCCAATAATCCTTGCGTCTTCTGATCAAAGGACTCAGCCAGTATTTCAAGTTCGTCACCTGTGCCAACGGGCCCGCATGGATGAATATCATCATGAATTCTACTCACCAGTTTTCTGATAGGATCCGCCAGTTTCCTCCCCACCCTCATCGCCACAGTGATCAATATCAGCATTCCTATCAGGCCAAGTATCAACATCTCCCTAAGTGAGCTCATAACCGGCTCACGCGCAACACTCGTTGGAATCATAGATTCAAGCTGTACCGAGAATTTACTTAATAAAGTATCACTCCTCGGCCTGCCAGTGACATAAAAAGGGTTCTCGATCTTCTCACCAAACGAAGCCCGCCAATCACCAATCATGACGTTATAACTATGATCCTCTTCGTTCAATATTCTTTCTAACACCCTCTGTGCACTCACAGCAACGGCGATACCGCCTTGCTGTGTTTTCAGGTATTCGATAGGTGCTACGATAATGAATACGCCATGTTCACTTAGGAAGGCCACCGTATCTTTACCTACTGATAACGCCTCTCTTACTACTGCAACATTAAACCACGATGGAACTCCTTCTTTACTTGTTGCAATGGGCCGACCAGAAAAATCAAACGCAACGACTGATTCAATTTCATCCAGTTCTGATAATTCTTTTATTGCCTGTGGAAAATAATCAGAACGGCCTGTGGCATCTATCAAACTATTGATGGCCAGCGAGCTTGCAGAAAATGCCTGCGTACTTTCCTGTAGATAGGAGAGCCTTAAATCAACCGTATTGAACAGATCATCAATATCATTAAGCAGATGGCTTTCAACTTGTTCAGTTGTTCTTGCAACACCCAACAGCGCAGTACCCACTAAGAGCAGTAGAAAAAAACCAACCATCATCAGGGAGATTGTAGTGATAAACCGATTCCTGATGCTACGGATATTACTGAAGTTATATTGAGTTGTATCAGTCATTCCAGCGGAACCAATCTACCATTTTGATATCTTGATAGAAAAAAATCACTACGGTCTAATGCATCATGATCGGTTTTAGTAAAAGGCGGACTATAATTTCGCACCAGCCCTTGATAAACAGATATATTCTCAAGCGCATCTCTCACTTTATCAGTATCGATGCTATTTGCCTTTTTGATTGCCAACGCAAGTAAATGCATCAAATCATATGCATGTGCTGTCCCAGTAGGTGCAATAATATCGCGCACTGAATTTACCTGATACTTCTCCCGGTAACGGTCAACAATAGCCCTTGCTCGCTTATCCTTATTATTGATAAAACTAAATGTTTGCAGCACCCGTAAATCGACTTTGTGTAGTACATCGCCTGCCAATTGTTCAAAGTCTCCACCGGTGATGCCCCAATGTGAAATCACCGGCACTGGCGGCTGCTTAATCGCAAGCTGACGAATAAATGAAACCGCTTCAACAGAATTACCCACGTAGATAATAACTTCTGCGCCATCCTGATAAAGTGCATCAATCTTATTTTGATGACTCATCTCACCCCAATCGAACCACTGAATCGATACGGCCTCAAGACTTCGCTGTTTTAATTCATCAATCAAGGCACGGTGATTACTGCGGCCCCATCCATTATTGACGAGCAATAGCCCAACCTTGTCTGAAACCTTCAGTGCCTCTGGCAATAAAAACCCTGCCGCATATTCATCTCTGACAGAGACCCTGAAGACAAAATTCGGGGTACGGCCATTGTCTACAATCGGCGTCGCCGCCGCCCAGGGATCGAGGTAAATTATCTTTTTCTCATGAATAATATCGAGTTCAGAAAGTGCAACAGGACTACTAATGCCACCGAATACAGCCACTAAATTGGGGATCGCTGAAAACCGCTCAAGGTTATCGATACCTCTGGCACTGACCATCGAGTTATCTCTCGCCGTTAAGACCAGTTTTTTACCCAGGACACCGCCATCGCGATTGATTTCATCCATCGCAATTTCGATCCCCCTGCGAATCGCAAGCCCAGACAATGATGAGGCGCCTGCAATATCCGCATCAAGGCCAATCACTAATTCATCGTCTCGATACACTCGCCCCTCATCCACCGATTGTCTTGCCAGCTCAATCAAGCCTGTGCCTATTGTCGCCCTGTGCTGTTCAATCACACGCTGAGACCTTTCTTGAAGGTGCTGTTTAACGTCAGCTGGTAACTGTGTGATCGTAATATCTGATTGTTTTATCTTATTGATAAATATTTTTTCTGCCTCACGTGAGGCTGCCCGCTGATAGGCTGTGGCCTCATCTGCAGCTTCCAATAAAATATTTTTGAATTTTTCGGACAGGGCATTAAAACGTTCAGCTGAAAACATCAACACCTGAGCAAGGTAACCATGATCACTTATATATAGGTGCGATTGCACCTCATGAAACTTCATGTTGTAAATTGAACCTAATGGGTTTTCCTGCCCATCAACAGCATTCTCTTTGAGTGCACCATGTGTCATCCCGAAATCCACGGCCAATGGTTTCGCACCCCATGCCGTGAACTGGTCACTGATGACTTCACTGCGCATAATGCGGAATGTCATCTCAGAAAAATCTTGCGGCCTCTCAATTGAACGGTTAGTGGTAAGCTGCTTGAATCCACTCTCCCAGAAAGAGACCCCAACGAGCCCGTGCTCAGCAAGCTGCCCAAGCAAACTCTTTCCAACACCACTATCCAGCACTCGATAGGCAGTCTCAACATTAGGAAGCAGATACGGCAAATCAAACAACTGCATGCCCGGTATTAGAATCGATAACTTAGCGGTAGGGGGTAGCGTAATATCCAGCTCTCCACGCTGTGCCAGCGCGATCATCTGATGGTCATTGCCTAGGATCTGGTCAGGGAAAATATCCACCGTGATCTGGCCACCACTCTTTTCACTCACAAGTTCAGCAAAACGAACGGCCCCTTTATGCTGGGCACTTGTTGTTGGCATATCGTGCCCGAAACGCAAACTGATTAGGCCCTTACCCGTTTCTTCAGTGGTCAACATGTCGTTATTAGGCTGATCGCAGCCACTCAGTAACAGTACTGGTATCAGACACCAGGAACAGCGCTTGATTAGTAACTTCAGATAACCTGAAACAATATGATTAATGCTATTAATATCATCCATAATTCATCTTAAATATTGCTTATGTTACGGGGTGCTTTTACTTCTTTTAAATATGCACCGTCACCCTAATTTATAACATCGTCTATTCAGGCAGATTTATTTAGTTATAAATGACTTATTCATAACTTTAACTAAAACCAGATCAACATCCTTGTTATCTGAAGGATAATATTCCATCACAATTACACCGTTCTATCTCCATTAAATACGCATCTAAAGTCCTTATCATAATGTGTCGATGACAACTCAGCGCCCCAGGTATTCCCGTAATCATTGAGGTCTCACGGATCGGAGCATCATGAAAGTAAATAAAATCACCAGGCACACCTACCTCTCGCCTGCATTGGCCATCACATTGTCTTTAATATTCAACCAGGCGGTTTTTGCGGAGCCTAACGTCAGTGTCAGTTATTACATGGATAATCGAGACTATAACAATGTGACACTTGCCGTTAGCAAAAAAGACATGCCGCACGGTTTTTCTATCTGGGGATTTACTGATTTCTTAAGCGATCAAATCGATGAAGATAATCGCGAAGATTTTAGTCGTACCTTTTCTGAATATCGCCTATCCAATAATAAAATATCTGAATGGACAGGCATTAAAGGGTTGGGGCTACAGGTTGAATATAACGACTTTATACCCGGCAACAAAAACACCACATGGCGTGGCGGCATCACCTACCAACAGAAGTTCTACAACAAACACTGGGGGCAGGTACGCTGGCATCCACTTCAAAGTAATCAGGATACACAAGTGAGCATTGCCTATTTTATCCATCTTACACAGCGTTTAAATCTAACTGGTTTTGCCGATTACAACATTCGTAAAGATAATGACGACCAGTGGGTATTAGAACCGCAGCTAAATTTTCGCGCGCTGGAAAACACCTGGCTATTACTCGAGTACCGCTACAATGGGTTTGAAAAAGACAAACCCAATACTGATGGTGATGGCTGGGCAATAGGGGTGCGTTACGATTTATAGCCCATCAAATTAAACCTCATCGTTCCAACATGGTAGCGCACTTTGTCGCGTTACTGGATAATTTCACGACGTTGCCAGCCACCTTCATCGTTGTACCTCAACTCAAATGGCTGCCAATACTGATTATCTAACTTCAGGGTTAACATGGTCTCCTTACCACTCAGGCTTAACATTTTGACACGCACAGAATCCTGCTCCGCAATCTCATTAAGGCGCGTCACAAAGCCATCCAGATCACTGATCGCGACCCCTTCCAGCTCGGTCAATATTCCAGAGGGGTAAATCCCATAATGCGCGGCCGGGCTTCCTTTCCAGATCCAGGAGACATACAGCCCCTCATTGTTTCGACCTCGCTGATAAGCGACTTCACGCTGCTGGCGATGAAAGATCGCCCCCGCCCAACTGACAAATCGCGCCAGACCCGCACCATCTAAAGCCTCAGTCTGCAGCTCAACCTCAATCACTTCGCCACCACGTAGCAAGCTTACCTGTAACATCTCCTGCTGTGCTGCCCGCTCTACCTCAAGGAAAGTCGTCACAACATTGCCATTGACCGCTAAAATAAGGTCACCATCTTTCAGTATCGCTGCCGCCGGGCTTCCGGCAACCATACGCACGACATGCAGTACATTACGTTGCTCTGGATTATGCGCCTCGATCTTTAATGCCCATTCATTATCAAGCCCACGTTTACGCGCTTCATTCAATGGCAAAAAACTTAGCTCACTGGATATCGTGCGCGTGATCGCCGATGAAGTGGCTTGCTGCTGCCACCTCAACTGATCCTGAACCACTTCTGCTGGCACGCCGATCAACATACTGCCAAATTTATTATTTTGCTGATAACCAAAGCTTGACCATAAGGCCTGTACAGCACCTTCTTTATCAGTCAACACGCCACCCACGGTATTGGCCTGACTCGTCAATGAAATCGCCTCAAGATTGGTTGCTCGATAACGTGGCACAGAGGGCATCGGCAAGCTGAACATATCAATCTCTGCCACCGTCGTTTTATGTGAAATTAATTTCTGGTTCACTTTCGATCCAATCAACCAGACATCATCTCCCGGTGCTAATGGTTCATCTGAAAATGTCACGTTACGCACAGGGGTGTCACCAATCAGTTTGGGATCATAAGAGACCATCGCAAGATTATGCTGGGGATGAATAAACTCAACCTTACCCGGTACCTCAAGCGAGCCCGCAAAAACAATGGTGACATCACCCAACGTGGTCGGCACAGTATCGCGGTCAACCAGCACGTGGCCACGTTCAACATCAACCAGCAAACCAGCCCCAGTGTAATGCGTATCAGTGATCCCTTCCACCACATAAGGCATATCAAAATTAACGATCACCTGTGATTGTGCGATGCGATGCAGCGCGGGTATTTCTGATGTCACAAAGCTTGTGGTACCCGGCTGCTGTTCAACCGCCGTCGTTTGCGCTGGCCATTCATCACAGGGCCATACCCCTTTTTTATCATCACGATGACAGGTCGATGCCGGAAACCAGCGTCGATCCATCGTCACAATACGCTCTAAATGCTGGCGAGGATTCACCAGCAGAAAAAACCGTACTGAAAAGCGCTCACCATCACTCAGCGTCTTCAAAACCGCTTCGGCCTCCTCAAGTGTGTTCACCGCCTGACCATCAATCGATGTAATGACGCTGCCTCGATTGACGTATGCATTGCTCAACATATAGCCACCATAAGCGACATAAAGCCCAGCCACCGGAATATTAAAGCTACGCGCCTGCTGATAAGAGAGATCATGTAAAATCGCGGCACCCACATCGATATAACGCGAAGGGCTTATCTCATCAAGGTCCTGAACTTTGAGCGTCTGAACCATCTGCTGGCCGGCCCGTTCAATCGTGACTGAAATATCTTCACCCACGTGGCGATCAAGCACCGCCTCCAGCGAAACAAAATGGCGCACCCATTCATGATTAATTTTCAGCAGAATATCACCCGCTTCAAGCAGGCCATCAGAGGGCCCTTCCGGCACCAGATAGGAGACCGTTAACAGACCAACTGCGGTCGAGTCATGCATACGAACCTGCGCCTCACTCTCATCACTTAAACCGAGGCGCTTAAGCTCATCGTAAGGCTCATATTTGAAAGTTGCCTGTAGTGTGCCGCGCTTGATCTGCTCGCCGTTACGAATACGCTCAAAAGCATGTACCACACGGTCCAGTGGTAGATAGAAACTGGCAGCGTTACGCATATTGGCGCCAGCATTCAACGCGATCACATTACCGTCGATGTCGATCACTGGCGCACCAGACGAACCGCCACTGGTTGCTGATGCCGCCTGAATATAAAAGGTATTAAAGTCATTGAAGTTACCTCGGCCATAAGCGGGTGCGGGTCTGTCGAGACGTGCAATGGTGCCACTCAAAATCGAAAGCTGCTCCCCGCCATCATTACCCACCACTTTAATTTCACGCCCTCGCTGTACCGCCTCAGGCAACATCGTTAATGCCTGTGGTTTATTATAAGTCAGTGCCCTGGGGTCATATTTGAAGAAACCAAAATCATGGATAGGGTCTCGATAAATCGGCGTGAGCTTAATCTCCTCGCGATTCAGAAAAACCCCTTTGGCCACCGTCGGCCCCGGCTGCACCACGTGGCGGTTGGTCAGCACAATACCCAGCTCAGCATCGATCACAAAACCGGTCGCCTGAACTGAGTTATTGATGCTGGTATCAAAAGAGCGCGGGGCGTCTACTCGAATCGCCAGCACCGCCTGCGCCGCGTGGTCGATTGCCTTCTGCCAACGCTGCTCTTCACTAGCCTGCAGTGGCGTGGCCACCGCGAGCATCCATAGCAGAGGGATAAGGAGTTCAAATTTGTATGACGGTAATCTAAAGTTCGTCAACTTAAAATGCATGTTCAAATCACTTCCAGGATAAAATTGAGTTTTTCGATTCTCTCATAAGTCGGCCGAATTAAGCACAACATCAATCGTGTTACACTGCTGGCTAAGAATTTAGTCTAAAACGACCATCACACACATGAATAAGCTGAAACGCACTGAGATCTTCGAGCGCCTGCGCGCGGAAAACCCACATCCCACCACGGAATTAAACTACACCACCCCATTTGAACTGTTGATCGCGGTGATTCTCTCCGCGCAGGCCACCGACAAAGGGGTCAACAAGGCGACCGACAAACTCTACCCAGTCGCCAATACGCCAACTGCCATCCACGCACTCGGGGTCGATGGCCTGAAACAGTACATTAAGACCATCGGCCTGTTTAATAGCAAAGCGGCCAACGTGATTAAGACCTGCGCCATTCTCAAAGAGCAGTACAACAGTGAAGTACCGCAAGACCGCGAAAGCCTCGAAGCACTGCCAGGTGTCGGCCGCAAGACCGCCAATGTGATCCTCAATACCGCCTTTGGTCAGCCAACCATCGCGGTCGACACCCACATCTTCAGGGTCTCGAATCGCACTAAAATTGCCCCCGGGAAAACGGTACTGGAAGTGGAGCGCAAGCTCATCAAATTCATCCCTGATGAGTTCAAGCTCGACGCCCATCACTGGCTGATTCTGCACGGGCGCTACGTCTGCGTGGCGCGTAAGCCCCGCTGCGGCGCCTGCGTGATTGAAGACCTTTGCGAATACAAACAGAAAGCGATCGGATAGACTATAATTTAGCAAAGCTGACAATAACCAGAGAATCAACCATGATTTTTTCCAAAGATCGACATAAGATGCGCCAGTTCTTTTTTGATATCTGGCAGAAAAAAGCCGCTGGTAATCCCCCGCTAGAGCCAATGGAGGAGATCATCGCCGGCATTATCGAGCAGCACCCGGAATACCACGCATTGTTGTCAGATCCCGACGCCGTCATTGATAAGGATTTCACCCCGGAGATGGGCCAGAGCAACCCTTTTCTACACATGGCAATGCACATCGCGATTCAGGAACAGCTTGCCACACAGCGCCCCAAAGGGATTATCAGTATCTACCAGACCCTGGTCGAAAAAAGCAACGACCCCCATGCCACAGAGCATCAGATGATGGAACCACTCGGCGATATGTTAATGCAGGCGCAGCGGCGTAATACCGCCCCCGATGAAAAGCATTATTTGAAAGGCCTGAAAAAGCTAATCAAAAAGCAATGAAAAAACCTCTAATCAATTGATTTAAATTAAAATAATAGCCAATCGACACATACAAAACCCACATGTTATATACTACATATAATCACACATCTGCCGCTATATATAAGCATAAGATGCCGGTTCGCAACACTGCTCTGAACCCTCATCAGCACTCACGTAACTCAAGGTAACCCTCTTGTTTAGCCACGCCACTGCATACGATAGCAAACAGACCGCCACCCCGCGGCGATTACTAACGCTGTGGTTTTTGCTGATCGCTCTGCTACCCGTCTGTGCGAATGCGGTACCCACCCAGTGGGAATGGGCACACCCCACCCCACACGGCAATCAACACAACAGTGTTATCTGGGGAGACAGTGAATTTATTGCCGTCGGTGAAGGCGGCAATATCATTACCAGTGAACTTGGTACCGCCGGCAGCTGGACGGCACAATCCTCAAACACAACAGAAAACCTGAATGACATCGCATGGAATGGGACGGTTTACATCGGCGTCGGTGACCAGGGCACCATCATCAGACGTGCCACCAATGGTCAATGGGATCTCCGCACCTCAAACGTCACTCATAAATTAACGAATGTCATCTGGAATGGCTCAAAGTTTCTCGCTATCGGAGAATACACCGCATCCGTTGCTGATCCTATCAACGGCACACATAACAGGCCTGCCGCAGTCATTCTCACTAGCAGCGCAGGTTCTACCTGGCGATCTGAAGCAGCCACCCTGAATCCAGATCGTCACAGCAACATCCCGCCACCCAGGCTTAGAGGCGTCACCTGGGATGGAAATCTATTTGTCGCGAGCAGTGATGATGGTGCGATTTTAACCAGCACTAACGGCATCGCCTGGCACACTCGGTCGATCAATAGCATCACCAGTAACAACCTGGCAGCCCCCGACAAGCGCTTTCTCGCTGTCGGCGACAACGGCTTAGTCCTTATCAGCAATGATGGCATCAGCTGGACCATACTCGCCTCCGATCTCTCTGACAATCTACATGCGGTTACCTGGGCCAATACCGAAAGCGGCTTTGTGATCGTAGGGGCAAGCGGCACAGTAATTTCCACCACTGACAATGGAGCCACCTGGATCACGGAGGATTCAACAACAACTGAAGCACTGCGCGATGTCACCTTCGACAGTAATTCAACCATTATCGCCGTGGGTGATAATGGCACGATTATTACCCGCCTCGTTTCCAACCTCACCTGGACGCAACAGACAACAGCAACCGCAGAAGACCTACATAGCATCGCCTGGCGTTTAGAGGCTATTCACAATTACGTCGCTGTCGGCACTGGTGGAACAATATTAAAAAGTATCGCGGATGTAACCTTATGGGAAGCAGTGACCGATCCCCCCATCGATTTCGCTACCGACTTATTAAATGTCGAATGGCATGACATGACAGGCTCGCCTGGCGATGAGTTTTTCCTCGCCACGGGTAAAGATGGCGTGCTACTCACCACCACGGTTAACATCGATACCTGGGAATCACAGACCAGCAATATCAGCGATGAATGGCTATTCGATAGCACCTGGGATGGCACTAACCATATTGTAGTCGGCAGCAATGGGACTTTAATCACCAGCACTAGCATTGATGGCAGCAGTTGGACCACCCAAAATGCACAAACAAATGAGCACCTCTTAAGCATTGCCGTCGACGGCCCTACCATTATGATTGGTGGCGAATACAACACTCAAATCACCACCAGCGACCCAACCAGTATCACCCTCCCAGATATAATCACTGAAGGCCGCATCACGGCACAAAATCTAAATGACATTCTCTTTAATAACGGCATTTATATCGCCGTCGGCAACGCTAGCACCATTATTTTCAGCAATGATCTTTTAAACTGGATGACACCCACTTCCATCATCGGCAGCAGTGTCACCAATGACCTGCTCAGCATCGGGGTAGAAAATAGAACAGGTGATTTTCTCGCCACCGGCACATGGGGTTCTTTTTTGCGCAGCGACCCAACAGCTGATGCATGGGTATCTGAAGCAATTCCTACCGCCTCACCTAGCGCCAGTTTTTTTTATGGCGTAGCATCCAGCCCGGTCAATCCAGTCGATACCCTTGTCGTTACCGTGGGTAGCGGTGGGGATATCTTTACCAGCGTGAATAGCGGCGATGACTGGAATATTAGTGCAGGGTCGACTGAAAGCGAAGAAACGATTAATGACCTCGCCAAAAGTGACACACTACATGTCGCTGTGGGCGATAACGGTACGATTTTAAATAGTACAAATGCCGGAGTTGACTGGGCTTCGCAAAAACTCACGTCATCATGTGGTGACAACCATCTTCACGCCGTCACATGGAGTGATACCACTATGCGCTTTGTTGCTGTCGGTGATCTCGGCACCATTTGCTACAGCGACGATGGTGTTTCATGGACACCGCCACCGATCTCACCCAATCTACCTGATAGTACCAGCACCCTGTATGGCATCGCCTGGGGGCAGGATCAGTTTATTGCTGTTGGCGGCTCATCAGTCAACAGTGTTATTTACACCAGCCCAAATGGTGAAGCGTGGACACCTCGCAGCTCAAGCGAATCGAGCATACTGCGCGACATTGTCTGGAATGAAGATCACTTTATTGCGATCGGTGATGGCGGCACCATCACCACTAGTCCCAAAGGTATTTCGTGGACAAGAAATAGTAGCGGCACCACCGTAAACCTTCACAGCATTGCCATTGGCGAAGATGCGATGCTCATCATAGGGGCCACCACCTCACCACTCAGCACCATCATATTACAAAATACTGACGGTACATGGCTTGGCGGCGACGGCACATTAGCACAACCCAATATTCATATGAATGATATTAGTTTCGGCGGCACCCAGTTTGCGGCGGTCGCACCCTCCGGCACCATTATGATCAGCTCTGATGGTGCAGGGTGGACAGAGGTACTAACAGGCACAAATAGTTTATTCAAGACAATTCTGTGGGATGAAACCAAGTTTATTGCAGCGGGAGCCGCCGCACACATACTCTATGCAAATAACCCTGACCTAGTGATTAGCGGTGATTTCACCACTGAAACAGTTCGTAAAGGTGAAACGGCCCGCTATGTCTTTACAATCACTAACCGGGGAATCACAACGGCGGATCAAGCCAGTTATACAGGAACACTTTCGCGTAACAGCAGCTTTTTATCCGCAACGACAACCCGCGGGAGTTGTTCAATGGGCGGCGATTTAACCTGCCAGTTTGGCAACCTCACAACGGGCGAAACCGTGACTCTCGCAGTCGATATCGTAACGACAGAAACCGGATTACAACAACACACCGGGATCGTATCGGCAAATTTAACCGACAGCGATGAAGAGGATAATAGTATTGCCATCACCCTTGAGGTCTCTCGTGGTAATGATGATGGCGGTGGAGCAGCTCTCGGTTACTGGTGGTTAACAGCGATGCTGTTCTTTTTACTCACCTGCGGGAGAGTTACCAATCACCATTTGCAGCATAGAAGAGACTAAGCACGAATCTTCTTAGGAAATCTCTGATAACTTGTGATTGTGAGAAGCGCAGCGACGAAGCAATCTCATCACTCGCTGATTCATATAGAGTCGAGATTGCCGTGCTTTACCCCAAGGGCGCTTCCTTTGGGCGCGTTCGTAATGACATGCAATGTCATTAATCAGAGGTTCTTTAGATTTTATTCAGGCCACTCAAGCTTATAATCAAAAGGGATGGTGTAGTGGTCGGCACCACAGATAAAATCAAATTCCAGCACCCAATCACCACCCATTGAGAAATTTCCGCTATGTGCATTATAGAGTCCAACTTTAGCTTGATCTACCATCAGTACAAACACTTTATCTAAAGACATTTCATGCCCCGGCATATATTGACGAAAACGCACAGTACAACTATCTACCGGTTGGTTCACACCATCCCTGATAGAAAATTCAACACTCGCATTTTGACCAACCATCAGTGGCGCGGGATCCGTTTTCACCTGCAATTGATAACCGCCGATTGAACCCGTTTTAGCCGGTAGAAAGTCAGAACAAGCCGTTAACAACAAACACCCCGTGACGGCCATAGCACTTGCAATTTTCATTTCTTCTTCGCTCCAATCAACGCTTACTTGTCTTTCTTTTGAATCAGCTCAATTTTATAGCCATCAGGATCTTCAACAAAAGCAATAATCGAAGTTCCACCTTTCATTGGCCCGGCATCTCGCACCACGTTACCACCACGACTGCGAATCTCATCGCAAGCCGCATAGGCATCATCGACTTCAAGCGCAATATGACCAAAGGCATCACCTAAGGCATACTCAACCACATCCCAGTTATGGGTTAGCTCAATAACAGCACCCGTAGCTTCCTCCTCATAACCCACGAAGGCGAGTGTAAAGCGTCCGTTTGGGTAGTCATTACGCCGCAACAGGCGCATCCCCAGCACCGCTGTATAAAAAGTGATCGAGGCATCCAGATCAGTCACACGAATCATAGTATGAAGTATACGCATGGCACTCTCAATTATTTATCTTTAAACAGGTCAGTCAATGGTTGAGGTTTCGAAATATGGTAACCCTGGGCATAATCAATCCCTAGATCCTTAACGCATTTGTAAATCTCATCATTTTCTACAAACTCGGCAATGGTCTTAATCTCCATCACGTGACCAATGTGGTTGATTGACTCAACCATTGCACGATCGATAGGATTATCCACAATGGTTCGGATAAAACCACCATCAATTTTCAGGTAATCTACCGGCAAATTTTTAAGATAAGCAAACGAAGAGAGGCCACTGCCAAAGTCATCCAACGAGAAACTACAGCCGAGCATTTTAAGCTCCGAAATAAAATAAATGGCCTCGCTCAGATTTGAAATCGCGGCTGTTTCAGTAATTTCAAAAGAGATACTGCAAGGCCGCACATCGTAGGTAGCAAACTGCTCGCGCAGATAACCCATAAGCCCGACATCACTTAAAGATGCCCCCGAAAGATTGACCGCATAGGTAATGCCATCTCTACCGCTCGCCTCACAAAAAGAGAACACGTTGCGTACCACCCAGCGATCAATCGCAGGCATTAAGTCAAACCGCTCAGCGGCCGGAATAAAGGCCATCGGAAAAATCAGCTTGCCATCCTCATCCCGCATCCTGAGCAAAACTTCAACGTGCATCTGCTCTTTTGTATTCTGCAATGGCACAATCGGCTGATAAAAAAGCTCAAAACGATTCTCTTCGAGTGCTTGATTAATGCGCGACACCCACTGCATTTCACCATGACGAGCAACCAACTCTTCATCATCTGGTTGATAAACGTAAACTCGATTACGTCCTTTATCCTTAGCCACATAACAAGCCGAGTCAGCAGCACTCAACAGGTCAGCTGTGCTACTACTATCCGCTTCAATCGCAACCAATCCGATGCTTGCCCCGATTTCAAAGCTTTTCTCCTGCCAGACAAAGCGAAATTCTTTTACCGTGCGACAAAACTCCTCTGCAATCTCTTCTGCTTTATCAAGACGACAGTTACCAAGTAATATGCCAAACTCATCACCTCCAAGTCTCGCAAGCGTATCTCGCTCTCTCACTCGCGCCTGCAATAATGCAGTCAACTGGCGCAGTAGTTCATCACCGGCAACATGTCCACATGTGTCGTTAACGATCTTAAACTGATCCAGATCGATATAGCAGAGGGCGTGCGCTTTATTTTCCTGTCTGGCACTCTCCAACAACAGCGCCAGGCGACGCTCAAACTCGCGACGGTTGATCAATCCAGTTAAAGCATCGTGCGTTGCCTGGTATGAAACCTTATTGGCAAGGCCACGCAACTCAGTGACGTCATGGAAAATAATCACCACACCCACCACCATTCGTTCCCGATCAAGAATAGGACTCGCCGTTACCTCTACCGCAAATTCTTTACCTGTGAACTGATTCACAATGACCTGCCCGGGTAACGCCACTCGATGCCCCTTTTGCAAACAGGCATTGATTGGCGCATCGATTTCTTTATGCGTCACTTCATCATAAACATTCAATACTTTATTTAATGAATGCCCGCGACACATTTCGAACTCCACACCAGCAAGCAGCTCAGCACGTGGATTCATGTAATCAACCAGACCATGTGCATTTGTCGTGATAACACCATCACCAATCGATTCAAGTGTGATTTGCGCGAGTTCTTTCTCTTTAAAAAGTACCCACTCCAGCCGCTTATGTTCAGTCACATCCGTTCTAATTGCGACATACTGATAAGGGTTGCCTGACGAATCAACAAATGGAACAATCGTTGAGTCAACCCAAAAGTAATCACCATTTTTTTTCTGGCTTCTGATCTCACCGTGCCATACGTCACCCGCTTTAATTGTGGTCCATAAATCATCAAAAAAATCATTTGAATGAAAATCGGAATTCAATATTCGATGATTCTTACCGATTAACTCACTTCGCTGAAACTGGCTCACATCACAAAACTTATCATTAGCATATGTAATAAGCCCATCATGATCAGCGATACTAACAATTGAGTGTTGATCAAGCGCGAATTTTTGATAATTAAGATCACGTACGCTACGTCTGAGCTTTATTGCGCTGTTCTTTAACTGCCACATAATAAATGCGACATAAGCCAAAAGCGAGACGGTAATAAGATACAGGTATAGACGATAGATATTTGTGCGATGCACCAACCCTTCATGATTACGATGATATGACGCAGAAAGCAGGTCAACCTGCCGTATCATCAGCGGCGAAGTAAGGCTCTGAATCATATCATCAACCACTTGTTTTTCATTCACCACAACCTTCACATGATTAACCAAGCGAAGCACATCATCCTGTAATATGAGCGGAAAATGAGCTAGCTGACTAAGCACAAGCTCATAATCATGAATCACATGGAGTCTAAGGCCAGCACTCGCATTAGTATTATAATTCAACACGTCCCTGACCATATCACTCAACACGACAACCACTGACATCTCCGCCTCATGTTCAATCATCTTTGCCATTAATTGATCCATGAGTGCCGGTATGTAATGAACCGAATTCCTCAAAATAGCGTTATGCGCCTTAAATGATTCTAGCTCCTCTTCTTTTCCCTGCAGAGTTTGCTGTATCGCCTCAAGATAGAGATCAATATCAGCATCACCCTGATGATAGATACCATATGTACCAGCCGCTAGCTCAGTGTGTTTTTCCTGTAGTTGACGCATCCATAACACCAAAGGATCATAATGCGACAATAGCTCGTTACGTGAACGCAACACATCCCGCCCAAGATTGGTATCAAGCTGTCTAAGGTGGGAAATGTTATTTAATATCGCGTTATAGCTCTTGCCATCCACCGCCTGCGTCTTGACGTAGAGAAAGGTCATCAACAAAACTGAGATGACACCTATTATCAACTGCTTAAAATTTGATGAGATCATCACTCACCTTCATCCTGAACACCGTTCAACGAATGAAGAAACCTCACAAGCAACAGCGCATCATCAAGCGGAACAGGACGACCCAACTGATAAGTGGCCATCACCATGACGGCCTGCTCAAGCGTATCCACCGAACCATCATGGAAATATGGTGCTGTCAAAGCCACATTTCGTAAACTTGGCACCCGAAAGCGATGCCTGTCATCCGCTTTACTCGTTACATTAAATCGCCCGAGATCGACCTCAAGAATAGTCTTTCGATCCTCAAAGAAATCCCCCATGACACCAAACAACTGAAACATGTTACCACCAACATTACCGCCCTGATGGCAAGCAATACAGCCATAAGACTTAAATAGCTGGTAGCCACTCTGTTGCTCAGTGCTCAGTGCTTGCTCATCACCGAGCAGGTAACGATCAAATGCCGAATCTGGCGTGACTAAAGAACGTTGAAATTCAACAAGCGCATCAATCACATGTGCTTGCTGAATAGTATCTGCGGGATATAGCTGTGAAAATAACGCCTGATACTCCGATGAGGCGGCTAATGTAGTCAGTACATCACGCCACTCAGCACCCAATTCAGTTGAACTCGTCAGAGATTCTTCAACCTGGGCCTCAAGCGTCGCCGCTCGGCCGTCCCAATACCATCTAAAATTGTTGGCGCTATTATAGATACTCGGCGTATTAATACGGCCACGTGACTTATCACCCTCAAGGGCATGCGACAAGCCATCAGCACCACCACGATTAAGTGGATGGCAACTAGCACATGAAATATCACCTTTTGGGGAGAGACGCTTATCGTGAAAAAGTTTGCGGCCAAGAGCAACCTTTTCATGATCAAGGCTTAGCGGCTTCGCCACTGGCTGCAATGGCTCGTTAATAAGCCGCTCTGTTGGCAACTTTGAAATATAGAACGGGTCAGCGTGATTTATCGTTGGAACTATGTCAGTTTCACCATCGAAGGCAAAACTTCCCAATATCCAGGGCAGGGAGCTGAGAAATAACAGCAGCAATACCCCAAAGACAACATTGCTTTTCATTTAATACGCCCAACATCCCAACATCAGAATAAGAGGCCAGCAGCCAATGTGATTTAGTCGACAATCACACCGGCTTCTGTCTACCCGATAATACAATTATCTCGAAACTTACAGCTTCTTCGCCGCAATCCGTAGTCGCAACGCATTCAACTTAATAAAGCCTTCCGCGTCTTGCTGGTTATAGCTACCTGCATCATCTTCAAAGGTTGCAATATTAGCATCAAATAGACTGTCTGATTGAGACTGACGCCCCACCACAATCACATTACCTTTATAAAGTTTGATCCGCACAACACCATTCACACACGGTTGAGAGGCGTCAATCATCGCCTGCATCATTTTACGTTCGGGGCTCCACCAGTAGCCGTTATATATCAGTGATGCATAACGAGGCATTAACTCATCTTTCAGATGTGCCACTTCACGATCAAGCGTGATCGATTCAATCGCACGATGTGCCTTCAACATAATAGTGCCCGCAGGTGTTTCGTAACAGCCACGTGACTTCATTCCCACATAGCGATTTTCAACAATATCATCTCGGCCGACACCGTTTTCACCACCGACTTTATTCAGATAACGCATCACCTCAGCAGCACTCATATCATTGCCATCAATCGCAACAATATCACCGGCTTTATAGGTTAACTCAAGATAGAGCGCCTGATCCGGTGCCTGCTCAGGGCTTACCGTCCAGCGCCACATTTCCGCTTCAGGCTCCGCCCATGGATCTTCCAGAATGTCGCCTTCGTATGAGATATGCAAAAGATTGGCATCCATTGAATAGGGTGATTTATTGCCACGCTTCTGCTCAACCGCAATATTGTGTTGCGCTGCATACGCCATCAACTTCTTACGTGAATTAAGATCCCATTCACGCCACGGTGCAATAATCCGCACATCTGGTTTCAGTGCATAGGCACCTAGTTCAAATCGCACCTGATCATTCCCCTTACCGGTTGCGCCATGAGAGACCGCATCGGCACCCGTTTCATTCGCAATTTCAACCAGACGTTTAGCAATCAGAGGGCGGGCAATCGAAGTGCCGAGCAGGTATTCACCCTCGTAAATAGCATTGGCACGAAACATCGGAAACACATAGTCACGCGCGTATTCTTCACAAAGATCTTCAATGTAGATCTCCTTAATTCCCATCGCCTCAGCCTTAAGGCGAGCAGGCTCAACCTCTTCGCCCTGCCCGATATCGGCGGTAAAGGTCACCACCTCACAGTGATATTCATCCTGCAGCCACTTGGCGATAATTGAGGTATCGAGACCGCCTGAATAGGCCAGTACAACTTTATTGACATCTGTGTGCGACATTCAACTTATTCCTATAAATAACATGGTTTCTTCACTCCGAATTATAGCGCAAATGGCGCTAAACGGCCGAAAAATAACGGCATTACAGCGCTGTTTTTGATGATTATCTTGTTATCGCGGCCCGATAATCACAGTTACAAGACAGCGCGCCTCAAACGCGCGCACCACCACTTCAGCACAATATTGGAGAAAACGGCGCCAAATGATAGCAGGATCACGCGATAGAGCCGTTTCCGCTCAACCTTGCAGACAACCCCAGCATCAAGCCAGTTAGACTGCTGAGACAGCTGCGCCAAGGTCTTCAGCCCGATCAACATTGGCCACAACGCAGCCAGACGCAGGCGCACACAGCGCCGCGGCAGCGCTGTCACATACTGCTCAGCCGCCACATAATGACCCAGTGCCTGCTGAATACCCTTTATTAACAGCGGGTGCGCCGCATCACTATTATTGACCATCATTAAATCACTCGATGTTAGCCCCAGTTCATCCAACCACGACTGTGGCAGATAACAGCGCCCAATTTGCAGGTCTCGCGGCACATCACGCAGGATATTAGTCAACTGCAAGCCCTTGCCAAAACGAATGCCCAATTGCGAGTACTGCCCCTGGCTGGCCTGCCAGCGCTGTAGCGCATCGATATGAGCGATCGAAATATCAGTCCAGAATTCACCCACACACCCGGCCACCAGATAAGTGTAATGGTCTAACTGCTCACCACTCTCAAGCGCCGTAACGCCTTTTGATGCCGGAAAGTGACGAAGGTCATTCACCATCCCCTCCGTCAAAGTCAACACAACCTTGCGAATCATCATTCGATCAGGTGTTGTCTGACGCGCCAGCAGCTCAAACAGCGGTGACAACATCGCCAGCAGTTCATTTTCAAACGCGTGCTCAAGCTGCCCAGTAAACCCTGCCTGCAAACGTTCCAGCACGGCATGGGACGGCACTTCAGACTGCAGTTGGGCACGCAAATGATGCAGCGCATCACAACGCCTATCCGCCGACACAATTTCAGTATCCGCGATCGTATCTGCCGCTCTCGCCAGCAGATAAGCAACACTGATCGGCTCTCGTAACTGTGCTGGTAGCACCCGCAAGGTGAGGTAAAAACTGCGGGATACACCACGCAACAACTCGCTCAGTAAATAGTTTCGCTGCACATCGTCCAGCGATCTCGGCAGAAAAGAGGCTGATTCAGGCGACATCTGTTCTTTCAGCCCCAGCATCCGGTAGCAGATCCGCAAAGACAAAGCCGCCACGCTCAACAACTTCGCCCAGCGACACAGCGATATCACCATCGAACATCGGACCCGCAAAGACAAAACTGTGGAACTCGCCGTTTTCGCCACAAGGATCGACATCCGCCGGCAACTCTTCAAGCAATGATCGATCAAACTCACGGCCCGCGAACCGCGCATCAAGGCGACGCGGATCGACACAGGTCAAATGAGCACGCAGCCCACCATCGATCATCACTTGCGACAATGCGTCGGTGGCTAGTCTCCACAGCGGGAAGATGACATCAATGCCACTGCCTGCCAGCTTTTGTTCTCGATATTCACGGATATCCTCTAAATAGAGATCGCCAAAGGCAAAACAGTCGATCTTGCGCTGCTGACAACGCGCCACAAAGGCGGCCATGCGCACTTCATAATCCTCGTTACTGCAGGGGTCAGGGATTTCGATCACCTCAAGCGGCAAGCCCGCGCGCTGCGCCTGCAACAGCAACAGCTCACGCCGCACCGCATGCATCGCCACGCGGTCATGCGCCTGGTTCACCGTCGTAAACAAACCAACCACTTCAAACTCATCTTGTTGACGCAAGACATGCAATGTCCACGCGCTATCTTTACCACTACTCCAGGAGAGCAATACTCTTTTTTTCATTCTCAAAATCCCGGGCGACAATACGGATGGGCAACCGCCCCCGTCATTTACCGGCCCTCACTAAACCACCCAAACCTTGCCTTTCCAGCGCCTGCTCAAGGTATTCACGTATCGCCACTACATCGTCATATTGCAGGACTTGATCGAGCACCTGCCGGGCATCACTGATGGTAAAACTTCGCACAACCGCCTTCACTCGCGGCATACTCGCAGCACTCATACTCAAACTACTCACCCCCATGCCAAGTAGCAACGGCGTTGCCACCGGATCGCCTGCCATCTCACCACAGACACTCACCGGCTTACCCGCCAGGTTGGCAGCCGATATAATCTGAACCAAGGCCCGTAGCACCGCAGGATGCAACGAATCATACAGTGATGCCACACGCGGGTTGTTGCGATCAACTGCCAACAGGTATTGAGTCAGATCATTGGTGCCGATCGAAAAGAAATCGACTCGCGATGCCAGCACCTCCATCTGATAAATGACCGATGGTACCTCCACCATAATACCAACCTGCGGCATCATCACCGACTCACCTGCCGCCAGCAACTCCTTATGCGCACGCCCAATAAGCTGCAGCGCACGATCTACCTCAGCCACATTACTGATCATTGGCAACATCAGATGGAGGTTATTCAAACCAATACTAGCGCGCATCATCGCACGCAGCTGCACCAGAAAAATCTCTGGATGATCAAGCGTAATACGGATGCCACGCCAACCTAAAAAAGGATTTTCCTCCTCAATCGGGAAATATGAGAGTGCCTTGTCACCGCCAACATCAAGCGTACGCAGCGTGACCGGCCGCGGCGCAAACCCTGCAAGCACCTCGCGGTAGATCGCGCGCTGCTCTTCCTCTCCGGGAAAACGATCACGTATCATAAAAGGAAATTCAGTGCGATAGAGTCCAATCCCTTCCGCACCACTCTCAACCGAAGGGCCAATATCAGATAACAGCCCGGTATTGGCATAAAGCGGTAGATGCACCCCGTCTGGTGTTTCGGAGGACAACTCACGCAAGCCCTCTAAACCGGCAACCAGCTCCTCTTCTTCTTGCGCAAGGCGCGTGTACTCATCCCGCACCGCCTGTGATGGCGACACAAAAATACGCCCGCGGTAACCATCCACCACCAATTCACAACCGTCGGTGCGCGCCACCGGCAAATCATCCGCGCCCACCACTGCAGGCACCCCCATCGCATGAGCCAGGATCGCCACATGGGACGAGCTTGAGCCACGCGCAGAGACAATCCCGGCTAAGCGCTCTCGCGGTACCTCCGCCAACATCGTGGCCGAAATATCATCACCCACCAGAATCGTTCGCGCTGGATAATCCGGCTGTCTTCGCACTTCATTTTGCAGATGAGCCAGAATACGCCGTCCCAGGTCACGCACATCATCAGCACGCTCTCTCAAATAAGGATCGTCCATCGACTCAAACAGCAGCGTCTGTTCATTAATCGTGTCTCGCCACGCACCCGGCGCCCAACTGCCCTGACGAATACGCTCAATGGTCTTTTCAACCAATGTATCGCTGTTTAACATCAGCAAATACGCCTTAAATAACGCCCTGCTTTCAGTGCCCAGTTCTGGGTGTATCGATGCTTCAAGTGTTTTGATATTAGCGCGCGCAGCCTCAAGCGCCAGCTCAAAGGCCAGGATCTCCGTGGCGGTGTCTTTAGATTTGCGGTGCGGCACTGCATCAAGATCCGCCAGCGGATAAATGACAACCCCAGTACCGATACCCACCCCTGGCGCGCCCGGCAAGGCAACAATCGGCCGATTATCTTTGCCACTAGAAGCCGCGGTAAAAGGTTGAATCTCTCCACGCGCGTCGGCATGTGCAATCGCCCCCGCCAACTGCGCCGCGATCGTCAACAGAAAAGAAACTTCATTTTCATCGAAACGACGCAGACTGCGTTGTCTCACCACCAGCACCCCCAACACCTGGCGGCGATGGATAATCGGCACCCCTAAAAAGCCATGAAAAGAGACCTCGCCAGTCTCGGCAATAAAGCGGTAGCGCGGATGGTCTGGGGCATTATCGAGATTCAGCAGCTCTTCCGTCTCACCCACAAGGCTGACCAGGCCTTCTCCCTGTTTGAATCTGACCGTACCGATAGACGCTGGATTCAAACCATCACTGGCCATCAAAACATATTGCTGCAACCCCTGGTCCAGCAGATAAACCGAGCAGACATCAGCCGACATCGCCTGCTTTACCCGTTTCACAATAATGGCAGAGGCCTGCGCAAGATCATGCGCGGCGTTAACCTCCTGTACAATGCGTCGTAACGTTATTAACATTACGTCACCTTAACAGAGGCTATATAAAAAGATAACCTTCAAACCACCGTCTAAAAATTAGCCAGCGCCTCGCGCAGCAGCCAACGGCTCAAGCTCCGCCAATGCAATTTCATAGACGCTGCGCTTAAAAGCGACAACCTCATCCAGAGGGTCCCAGTAATCAACCCAGCGCCAGTGGTCAAACTCAGGTTCATCAGACGCATCCAGTTTCACATCGCTCTCTTCGCCCCTCAATGCCAACATAAACCAGATCTGCTTTTGTCCAATGCAGAGCGGCTTGCTTTGATGGCGAATTAACCCTTTGGGCAGCTGATAGCGCAACCAGTCGTTGGTACGGCCAAGAATAGCGACGTGACATGGCTCAAGGCCAACCTCCTCGCGGAGTTCCCGGTACATCGCGTCTTCTGGGGATTCATTAGGCTGGATACCGCCCTGTGGAAACTGCCACGCCTCTTGACCAATACGACGAGCCCACAGTAGCTTACCATCCTGATTATTCAGGATAATGCCTACATTAGCTCTGTATCCGTCAAGATCGATCACTAGTCAGGCTCCATAAAACTGCTACAATTGTGACGATTGTCACATAAACAGGGATTTAAGTGCAAATAAATCCCTGATAATATTTAAGGTAACGCCTTTCGGTGCCACCATTCCCCGCCATTAAAAAGCATAGAGACTAGCAACATGAGCCTGGCCATTTTTGACCTTGATAACACCCTGATTGGGGGAGATAGCGACTACCTCTGGAGCCAGTTCCTGACTGAAGAAGGTATTGTTGGGGCCGAACATCAACGTGAGAACCAGCGCTTTTACGATGAATATGTCGCCGGCACGCTCGACATCAATGAGTTTCTCTCATTCCAGCTCGCGCCACTTGCAGCGCACGATATGAAGACCTTACTGGCCTGGCGCAAACGCTTTCTCGAAGAGAAAATCACACCGATTTTACTCACATCATCTGAAGAGTTAATCGCAAAACACCAACGTAACGGCGAAACATTATTGATCATCACCGCCACCAATAGTTTTGTCACCGCTCCGATTGCCGAGCGCCTCGGCATTCCACACCTCATTGCCACCGAGCCTGAAATTAGCAACGGGCAGTACACCGGCAACGTCAGCGGCACACCCAGTTTTCGCGAAGGAAAAGTAGAACGGCTAAATCTGTGGCTAAAAGAAACCGGTCACAATCTCAATAATAGCTGGTTTTACTCCGACTCCCATAACGACTTACCACTGCTGGAGCTCGTCACTCACCCCGTCGCGGTTGACCCGGACAAGGTACTAGCAAAACATGCCAGCGACAACGATTGGCCAGTGATCAGCCTACGCTGATAGCCGCCACTGGCACTCCGCTATTCAAAGTCAGCTTTATTGGCCGCTTTCATCGCCGCATCCTGCTTGGTAATCAAGCCCTTCTGGATCAATTCCTGAAGATTTTGATCCAGGGTCTGCATACCAAGCCCCTGACCAGTTTGAATCGCTGAGTACATCTGTGGGATCTTATTTTCACGGATCAGGTTTCGAATCGCGGGCGTTCCGATCATAATCTCATGTGCCGCGACCCGACCGCCGCCCACCTTCTTCAACAGCGTTTGCGAGATCACCGCCTTCAATGACTCCGACAACATTGAACGAATCATCTCTTTTTCAGCGGCAGGGAATACGTCGATCACACGATCGATAGTCTTGGCCGCTGAACTGGTATGCAAGGTACCAAACACTAAATGACCTGTTTCCGCCGCAGAGAGTGCCAGCCCGATCGTCTCTGGATCACGCATTTCGCCCACGAGAATAATATCCGGATCTTCACGCAGCGCTGAGCGCAACGCCTCAGCAAAACCCAATGAATCACGATGTATTTCACGCTGGTTAACCAGACACTTTTTACTTTGATGAACAAATTCGATCGGATCTTCGAGCGTCAAAATATGCCCATATTCGGTATTGTTTTTATAATCCATCATCGCAGCAAGTGTGGTCGACTTACCCGAACCTGTCGGCCCCGTTACCAAGACGATGCCACGCGGCGTGTCAGCAATATCACCAAAAACGGCGGGCGCACCCAACTCTTCAAGCGAAAGAATCGTCGATGGAATGGTACGAAACACCGCACCGACACCCCGATTATGATTGAAGGCATTAACACGAAAGCGCGCCAGACCTGGGATCTCGAATGAAAAATCAGTCTCCAGAAACTCCTCAAAATCCTTGCGCTGCTTGTCGTTCATGATGTCATACACCATGTTCTGAACGGTTTTGTTATCAAGTGCAGGAACGTTAATTCGGCGTATATCGCCATCCACACGAATCATCGGCGGCAATTCAGCAGACAGGTGTAGATCCGATGCGTTACTTTTAACGCCAAATGCGAGTAGCTCAGCAATATCCATTCAATTCTCCTCCAGAGATATTTAATTCACCGCGATGAAAGAGAGTTATCAAATAAACAATTCTTTTTCCCGCAGTCACTTAACGGCATTTCCATATACATCTTGAACAACCAGAACTCACCCTGATACACATAAACAAACAACAAAATTCAAGCTGGACTCGACCCGATAAACAACTAAAATAGGCACCACTTATGCCAACCGAGACAAGCATCAAACAGAACCTTGAGCAAGCCCGCCTGCGCATTGCTGCAGCCGAAACTCAATACAACAGAAGCGCAGGTAGCACCTTACTACTTGCCG